>Ga0307514_10001328_pt1 | contig 31477 bp, 26 predicted proteins | sample 16_EM_MG_FD_203088 | JGI IMG/M metagenome (GOLD analysis project Ga0307514, IMG submission 203088) | Populus trichocarpa ectomycorrhiza microbial communities from riparian zone in the Pacific Northwest, United States - 16_EM | ecosystem: Host-associated > Plants > Roots > Unclassified | place... | reverse complement strand
GTGGAATTTTGAACTCACATCGCAAACCCTACACCTTCCAATCTAGCCAAAAAGGACCCCACATGCTCCACAAACTCATCGTACTCCACCACAGCATCAAATGGGTTCCTCCGCACCCTCCCTAAACTATCGTAGTAATTCGCATTCAAGGATGTATGGTAGACGTGGTACGCGAGCGCTGGGCCATCGATGTATAGGCGTGTTGATTGTTCGGAGCCGGGAGTGGGGGAAGGGAAGGTGAAGGGTTGGGCGTAGGGCCGGAGGAGGGAGTAGAGGCCAGGGATCCCCATTGTATTTTACGTGGCGAAGGAAAGAGAGATATGTGGTGGCTTGGTATCTTGAACCAGTGGCTTGGCAGTTGCGCTGGTTAATAATATCATAACTCAGAACTACCTCAGAATTTTGAGTACCAGTAGTTAACCAAGCCGAGCTGTGAAGGAAGCCTCTCCTATTACTAAGTGGCATTCGAATTGTGGATACCAACTAATACGACGTAGAATACCATATGCCATTGGGCATTCATCTTTCTGCTTTGTGACGTTTATACAAGGCTAATGGAAAACGATTCCCATTCCGTTCCGCATGACCCCCACTCGAAGTCTGACACGAACAGGCACCCAAACCGCCCCTACACAGCTATCCAAGTATGAGTCTAGTACAGAGTACCGCACCTATGGGGCCTGGAAATCCATCCTTTGTTGTTGCCAAAATACACATAAAGCATCATAGATCTCCAGACTGGCTGAGCTAGTATCCAATGCCCGCGCCTACCAGGCAAAAGGTAATTTGAAGGATAGAGTGCTTCCGAAGTGGCGACCAAAGGTCTGCCAAGCCGCTAGGGCGACATCTGGAAGTGCTTCATACTCCGTACAGCTCAAACACTTTGGGCCACTTGCAAATTTTTCCAACAGCGGCCCGTCACAATGGGCGTATCAATTACAAAGCCGAAAAGCCTAACTAATAATGGATCGAGTCTCACACTAGCTCCATGACCACCTGCAAATACATCATCGGTATCTGTTGCAGAACTCCCAAGAGTGAGTCCATCTATACCTACACCATGGCTGCTGCGAGATGCATGTCAATACTCTGATGGCTGGTTGCGATCACCACAACACTTGGAAACCTAATTTCAAGCCGACCTATCACTGAAACCACCCCGAATCTTGCCCTCAGGCCTAAGTCAACGACCAATTTGAAAATGGAGCATGGTCACTCTAAGACCCATTGGCACTGTAATAATCATGGAAGGTGCCAGGACGGATATTCTCTAAAGCCTACTTCACTCGGCTTTTTACTGAGAAACCTTTGTTCAGATAATTTACATACGGGTAATTAATTGCCTGAGCGTGAAGGCCTCTTGCATGCGTGTAGGACTAACCCATATAAAGCCTGAGTATGATATATCTAACACCAGTAATATACTTGCCCCAATATATATATATATCAAAGATACAAATCATAAATGGCGGGAAGGCTGTTGGCCGCGTTGGACTATCGGATAACAGCAGCACGTTGTAGTTGTTAATTCTGAGGATTGAATTATAATCATGTATGTACCCGGTGTTAGAGCCCCAGCTGAAATATAGTCTTGATCCCGAGTAGATTATATATGATGAAAGCGCTACAGTACATCGACTCTGTAAACCAACTGAATACTCACATTTCACCAATCACATTCGTGTAAAAGATAACCAAGTTCAGTAATACTGCCCAAACACCGTTGCAAGAGGCACCCCCACCCCTTCGCCTCCGCCAATCCAAGAATCCGACGCAGGTACCAACGATGACACAGATAAACCAATCCCCTCCGCGTGCTCATCTTAATCCAACAAGCGGGGAAATACACTTCCCACACCTGAACAGCATGAATGACACGTAGCATCCCCTCTATGTAAATTCATTGGGCATCACAATTGAAGAGAGATGGATGCCGTATATACTAGCGATTGCCTTTTGCAGATTTGCACGCTACCACATGTGCGCCTCAAAACGGGCACGCCAAGAGCCCCGAAGACGACAAGGCGGTTCGACACCTGTTAGAGTACTGTTGTGACAAGTCTACAGGGCGTCAGTGGGGTCAAACGGCGAAAACCCGCCAGTGCCGGACTAGACATGCATCAAGTTGTTGCACAACAGATGAGACTTCTCATCATGCCCTGATAGATGTTCTCGTGCCCAAACCGATTTATTTGTGTGGGTGCTTAAATCGCCTGATAGGGTATATAACCATCTCATAGCCTATGGCTCCCTTCGGGGGACACTCCAAAAAGAAGTATGGGATAGTACTTATATCAGTATGCATTGTCCTACATAAAGTAGAGACCTTTTTTTTTTTTTTGAGTCTATATGCCTTTCACCCGAAGGGAGCCTTAGGGTATGGGGCGGCCTCGTTCCCGCACCTTTAATATACCAGTATACATACAGTAGAGACAATGATCCATGCTGCTGCAGATATGCAGATATTCCTCGAAAAGGATTGCTGTACCAACAAACAAGTGGATAAACGCTCCGTCTCATAGCCTAAGCCTCCCTCCAGGGGACAGACGTATAGACTCAAAAAAAAAAAAAGATGATCAACCGCTATGGATAAACGGCTACAGTACATACAAAACCGTCAGCAGCCCCATCCAAAACTTTGAATTGGCACGCCAAACGAGTGCGTCGGCGATTTGAGAAGCTGATTTCCCTAAGCAAGCCTGAGTCAATGTAATCGCATCGTATCCAGCCATCCTCCGTACACCGTTCACAATCCCTAGCAAAGTTCTGTCAATAGCCCCTTTCCATCGTAAGGCTCGGAGAGTTGTCCGTGTGTGATAATCGCCTAGTATGTCTGTCGTGTACGGTAGTCAGCCAGCCAAGGATTGGAGCGGGAAATTGTCTGTTGATCACTTCATACGTATTCTAAAATCATCCCGCAATAGTTTTTTTTTATCAGCAAATGTATTCCAGTTGTAGCCGAACAACAAATACCGCACATTGTGGATACTTGTGCATCTCACTTTTGTTAAGCCACTCAAGAGCAGTAAAAAGCAAAGAGGAAGAGCAAGGATGCTTTGGCACCGTTAAGTACTCCGTACCTACCTAGCCATGTGCAGATTACCTTTCTCCTAACAGGGGTGCACATGAACATAAATAAAAAAAATTGCAAATGGGTTCTGCTGTATACGATTAATAATACATACCAGCTTGCGCATCACAAATCTGGGTTGGTGCATTACAATGCTGGGTGTAAGTAATAACCCTCCCCTCTTTACGGCTCCCTTCGGGGAAAAGGCGTATAGACTCAAAAAAAAAAAAAAAAACCTCCCCTCTTGTATAGTTTACCCGGAGGTGGCTGTCACAAACCTACTTACACTCACCTAAATAGGGATTACGGGTTCTCCCAGTAGACAAATGAATGCATCGACGCACATGAATATTGATGGGATATTAATGTAAATGCAATAAGTGACAAATTTATTCGTCTCCATTGTATCTGGGCACGAATTTTAAATTCAATATTCAAGTTTGACAAGTTCTTCAAACCATTTTATATAGAAATAGTGCAGAAGTAGATGTGACAACTAGTCATTTTGAAAGAAAGAACAAAGAATTAGTTAACTGTTTAATATTATTCTGTTATTAATAAAAGGGGGTATACCTGTGCGAGGGGTTAAGCGAGAATTCGTCGGGACATGGTAATTTAAGTATAGTACTCTACATAAGTACATATTTAAGCTTATTATTGTACCTAGCTATTTATTCACTCTGTATATCCCTCCTGCTGGAGGCCGCTTGCTCCGCACTTCTATTTCCTGACTCTAGATCTAAGTAACTAAATATGTGCTATGTATATTGCCCTGGATAGAAATTAAACCAGGCTGGGGATCGATATTATTATACAGGTGTTGCCGAAAGAGAGAGAAAGAGACAAAATATACATACATTCTGTACAAGTAACTGACCAGACAAAAGTGAAATCTTCTTTTTTGGTTCGTAGGTTCTTGCATTGGTACCATGCACTCCCACCCGAACCCATCCCATCCAAGAAAAAACCAAATGGCTTGCAAAGAACACCGACCACCCCTACAAAAGAAACCGCCTAGCCACAGAAATATGGAGAACTCCAAACAAAGAATAAGTTAGCAAATAAAAGTAATGAATTTTCCAGATTACTTTGCCCTCTCCGAGGAATACTGAATCAAGTTCTCCGTGCCTGGGGCGTTCTGGGTGTTTCTACAGTTGAACTTCATGATGCCCTTCCAGGCTTGGAACTGTGCAACGCTCATGCCGAGGCTGTCTTCGACCACGTACCATCTCACGCCCTCGCTGCAGGGAGGGGTTGTGAGGGACCCGTCGTAGGTGTAGACTTTGGATTGGGACGCGACGTCCATAATTGATCTATTGTAAAAACAGTTAGCTCAGATTCAAGGGAGGTTGGATTACAATCATTTACTCACTTGAAGGAAACATCCCGAATGGTCTGCTTATCCCCTGCATTCTTAAGATGCTGCAATGCTGGTGTAGTCCCACGCAACAATTTATCCCCGTGGCAATCAAACCCAAGCTCAAAAAACACCCCCACAACCGCCAACTTTCCCTCCTTATCCTGGTGCACAAAATGCACCTCCAACGGGTAACTCTCATCAGCGAACCTATGCTCACTGGGTGTATGGAAGTGGAACTGGAGCAGTTTATACTCCTTCCCTTCCAGAACACTAGTATAATTCCCTGCATCCCTCGGATAAAAGACAATTGTGCGTCCGTTGTTGTCTACATCCACTTCTTTGGAGTATTGTGGGTATGAGAGCTTGAGTGGGTCTTTGACCTGGGTGACGCCTTGGAGCTGTGGGGTGATGTTGATGGGGGATTGGTACTTGCCTGTACCGCAGATGGTATTGTTGGGGAGGAGGTGCCAGCCTAATGGGCCTGTTTCGCCGTCGTAGGTGTAGGAGGGATTATAGGGTTTGGGTGACTCGGTGCGGGGGTAGAGGCAGGCGGAGGTGAGGGACGTGAGGAGGGAGATGAGGAGGAGTGAGGTTCGCATATTGTTTGTTATATGGATATATGGGTATGTGATGATAGTGATGATGATGATGTTAACTTTATTATAAATTACGTGAGTGGTTGGCTCTTCAATCTCGGGGATTGAACAAGTGAGTGGTTGGTTGATTGACACCAGGTCTATCGAGATGCTGCTGCTAATGAATGTTGATTCGTCTTTTCTCCAATGTCTGAACGTGTATGGTGGGGGGGAGGGAGGTACTTATTTAAAAGCACATCACACACCGAAAAACGCCGGTGCTCCACCTCCCTCCCATGTGTACAGATACCGTACCCCTGCACTGCCTGCCCGCCTGTACGGGCGATGCTGTACGGCCTTCACCCGTACACATCCTCCCATTGGCAGATGGTTGGCAGGCTGCCAAAGTCCAGCCGGCCATCCGCCCCCGCGGCTCTACAGTGCTTAGGTTGGGTGGGTACCTACTGCAAATTACCACATCCGAAATCCCAGGCCCTCGCCCCCACGGCCAAAACGTTTTGAACCCCTGAGTGGGTCAGCAGCGCAAGAAGCAAAAAAGTAAAGTATGTACTTAGTCGAGTATGCAGACCGTCCTGTAGAGTACCCATGGCCGCACCAAACCTTAAGTGAGTCAGCCAAACCCAAACGGTCACACCTAAGCCCAAACCAGCTGCCAACCCGGTTGTTAATGGTTGTTAATGGATAATTGCTTCTACACAGGTTCCAGAGCCGCCACCGGTAACCGCCAGGAGTACGTGAGGTACAAGCCACCAATGTGGCGTGCGTTTGTTACCAATGAAGCATGGTTCGCTGTGACATCAGTCACCAAATTAGACGATTGCGCTACAACACATATTTTGGTGCTGGCTACGGTACGTGCGTATATAGATTGCGAAAAACCCATCCTATCGTCAGCTCGAGTGTAGTGTTAGTAAACCACAGTAAAATCCATCCAGACAGTGTATGATAGGTCCATCGCGGTTCAGTGGGAGCCAGCGCTGTTGGCATGACTGATCTGCGGCCGAGTTCCTGGGTTGGAGTTGATGTCTCTGAACTTTTATGGCCAATGATCGCGCTGGCGAGGTACATGTACCACCAAGGTTTAATGAGATTCCTAAGCCCCCCTGCGAATCGCCTTGTTAATATGGGATTTCAAGATGGTGGATCTTCAACTTCCCGATCTTAACCTGCAACACACACATGCTCCATGGCCAGGCTGTTTTGCGCAAACCTACCATAGTCAATGTATATCTAGAGTAGGTTACAACAAGCCTTGCCCAGGCTCCAGAACCAGTCAGCCAAGTGGCACAGTACTACTTACCTACGTACTCGGTGCTGCTCCCGAAACTAGGACGTTGTAGGTACTGTCATAACATTGTGCCTGAGTGACGACGGCCAAGTTCACAGATCGTCAGCACTCTAGATATTTTTGGTGGTTCGGACTTCAGGCCGTACGGTACACATGCATATGACACTTTGGAAACCCCATATGATTACCAATGAGACTACCGCATAATCGATCCCCCTGCTTTTTCACCGTCGTAACCAGACCCTGTCTACATACCAAAGAAGTAAGCAAACTGCTAAAAAGATCCTTGCTCCAGCGGGCAGAAACCGATACGGCAACGAAGACCCTGTCTTTCCATCATTACAACGAATTTTGAATGGGGTTTTCTTCCCAGATGGGATTTCTGATCCCTGGCTCGTGATACCGCGAACAAGACCCCTGTCGTTCCACCCACCACAGATAGCGCCAGTAACGGCCGCCTTGCGATTACCGTAAGTAGGTACTGTAGCATCTATGCACTCTCCGGGATCGAACCCTATACATCTAAACCAAGTAGGGGGTGTGTTCTTCAATCTCTCATACCATGCCACCCGTATCGATCCCTAAGTAGTAGGTACCATAGCTCAACTGGGGTTATCAACGGTCAAAACCCACTATCTTTAGAGGGAGGTAATCATGAAGCTAATACTAAGTAGCCCAAATTACTAATATTCGCTTGCTTCCCACCTGTCAGGCCATGTGCGCTTGCATATTGCCCAAGCGAGCAAGTATCTTCTGAGCGGGTTGGGTTTCGTCCATTGCGCCGTTTGGGATAACACCAACATTGGCTCGGTAGTAGAGTACCTATACTTAGCTGGCAAAACAGTCTTAGCATAAATTCCCTCCAGATACTCCATTGATTCTGAGGCTGTGTCCAAGGTTCCCGTGTAGTGTAGAGTATTTCCTCACAGGATAAGGTCCTGCTAGCTATAATTCACAACAATTTGCATCCTTGGATCCCCTCACTCGGGGAAAATTCCCTGTTCCTTGTCTTTTTGGCAAATAGTCGATTAAAGGTCTGACATAGACCTACTTTTAGCCCAAAATCCGTTCCATCATCGTGCATCATATTGGAGGAAGGAGGTTGTGACAGCTCCCCCCACCTTCCATTAAAAACCAGAGGGTATTCTCTGTATGTGCATTGGAGACCCTGTGATGTTCTCACTGTCGGATTGATTTTTGCTTTCAATTCCGTGGTGGCTCGAGCTCTCGACTGTCATTGTAGACTCAAATCTACTCTACTCTATTATATCCACTTGATATTAGCAAGTTAATCATCAGAGCCCCTCCAGGCCAATCAAAGCTCAAGACAGTGGCGCAAATGTATAGGTATAGCAATTCAATAAAACAAGTCTTTCTGAACAACATCCCTCCTTACATCATGTCAAAATAAGCATCGGCTCCTTCCTCTTTAGGTCGCACTACCCCTCGCTACCATTTACCTGAAACAACGATCTCAAACAATGGCGCTGTTCGGTAATCTAGACTTATATCTAGGTACATATACATATGTAAGCTTCATTGCCAAGGTTGATATCTAAATAAAGAACCCCGTCACAAGTAGATAGCCGCTGGCGCGGCAAAACTTGGCTGTTGACTTCGTTCTAGAAAACGAGGCCCATTTGACGCATTGTAACGTAGGGGGAAGGAGGGAAATACGGGTACTCGGGGTTATTTCTGACAACTAGAGGAGGGGTGGGTTATGGGTCTGGCGGGTGAGGATTGTATTATTTTTTGGGATTCAGAGCATGAGAAACCCGCGCCTTCTCTTGTAGAGTGGAAGGTGTAGGATCGTATGGCACAAGTATTTCTGTGGGACTGCCAATGTTAAAGGTCTCTTGGCTACGTTTCTTCTCTGCGATATATACAGTGAAGATACTGAATTCCATTTGGCCTAAGCCAGTAAGTAAAATGGTCGCGTGACATATCACCCCGTCCACCCAGACTCCAGACACTGCGCATGTGTTGTGGGACGGCAACCTTCCGGGAAATGTCCAAAATCAAAACAAAGTGGACTTCTGTCGGCTATTTAGAGGCAGTGAAGAGTGATTCGGGGTGCTCTGGCAAGCTTTGATTTGAGTAATTCGCGAATTTGGTGGGAATCTTCTAATTGGAGATGAGTGTATATGTGTCTGTCCAGAAAATTTTCATTTCAAAGCCCTCCGTATTCTCATTTCCACTACGACTACCTCCCTCAGCACTCACCAGCATTCACCCAGCACTCATCAAATCATGAAAACCAATAGGCTGAAAATTTGCTGGGTAGCCCGTCTTCTTGGTGAGTTGGGACGCACTTTATGAGGACTCCATATATACCGATGGCCAATTAACGGCGTTAATAATTACTAACGTCCTATTCACACCAGCTACTTACCTTCTCCCCACCTTTGCCGCTCCCCCACCCACCTTCGAGCCCTTCGCCCCTTCCTCTTGCCGCCGCCCATTCAAATCCCTTCTCTGCAGTAACGGCTACCAGGACACCGCCCTCGCCCCCGAATACCTCGATCCCATTCGCACCATTCCCATCTCCGGTCCACTTCCAGACGCTTAACCAGGCAGATCAAGGTCCTTGGGGCAGCTGGGGCATATACCTCCGCCTTCTACAAAAATGCCAACGGAAGCTGGGTCCTCAGCACCTCAGACACGGTATACACCACCTCCCAGCTTCAGAAAGGGCTGAGCTTGGTATCCAAGGCCGGGATATCGTCAAAGACGAGCGCTTATGGGATGGGACTACTACAGTCTGCTATACTATTAGGAATCCGGGCGCGAATATCACACTCTCAGACTCCGCCATGCTCAAGCTTGCTCCGATCTTAACGCACCACCACCTCCAGAAAGCTGTGAAGATATTCACCCTTGATGAGAACGACACGACCCCAGACCAAACCCTGTTCACAGAAACTCTCCGAGCAAGTAAGAGGTGCTGGTTTCACTGAACCTCAGAATCAGAATCAGAATCAGAACCTGTGCATCTTTTTCAACACTCTGATGACCCATGGGCACAAGACTTCTTCGAGTCAGGGTTTACCTCCTTCCTCAGCCCTAAGGGGAGGCTCATAGTGCTAAGGACTCTCACCCGCTCCGCCCAACCCACCAGAGCGAGTGGTGGGCAGCTTATGGGCGAGCTCACCGCCAGGGATATTGGAATTATTGAGACCTCTGAGGGTAGTCGCTCGAGGTCAACTCAATGGGCAACGTGGAAACCATCCCGCCTTATAGCCACAAAGGAAGAGAATTCCCTGCTGGGCGGCTCATCATCGGAGACTGGGCTGATCAGAAAATGGCATGGGGTGTCATCGGCATGCTCAAGGCACAGAGAGTGCAAGACCCGTTATTCATCGATACGGGCTGGCTCCGGGCTGGTCATGTCGACGAAGTCTTCCAGTTCCTCCCAGATAACTCACAAATCTCAAATACTACTAGGAGCGGGTATAAGAATTGGAAATTGGCCGTACCTTCACCACCTTACGCTCTCGCTCCTCAAGAAGGCCCAAGGCGCAGGCCATGGCCACAAAAAACTAGTCTCGCGGGATAGCTCCTTCGGGGCCTACATCCCATCATATGCAACCTCCTTCTTTCTCTCCAGTTTAGAGCACGTCAAGGTCAAAGGAGCTGCCTGGGAGTGTATCCAAGCAAATATCGACCTCCTCCAGAAGGAAACAGGACTCAAGAAGGAGGACATCATTTCCCTTCCAGTCTTATATGAAAATGACTTTCAACGAAGGCTGCTTCTACTGGAAATACAACGCCACCATTCTATGGCGTTAAGCCAATCGCCCCCGGGAAGATCAAGGTTGGCCCACTGCTGCCGTGTGCCATTAATGGGTTGCTTCTGAGTGATACAAGGGTTGTGGTACCGAAGCAATAGGGGCCGGTTATTGATAGGCAAGAAATCTTCGAAGAAGCTGTTAGGGAAGAGTATAAGAAGGTTGGTATCGAGCCTGGGTTTGTGGGCGACTGGACTATTCATCACGAGGGGGAGATGTCCATTGCGGAACTAATATTGAGAGAGGGTGGAGGTAGTGGCTTTAGTTTTGCGGTTCCGTGTATGGGTGGCTTATGATGTATGTATTGGCTCCGCTTACACTTTTTTTTTTTTAAGGAGTCATAAATCGCATTCAGCCTATCAAGTCTATGACGATGGACTGCAGCTCCCCGGCTACCCAGATGCCTCTCTCCACTTCCAGGCCAGTCCCTGCCCTCCCCAACTATCTACTATGCTATTACAAGTAACTCTTCCCCACTACCTTCATCTCAGAAATCTCGCCACTTCCGCGCACCACTTCTCGTCCCTGCCAGCCTGATCCTGAGACCTACCCAAACCGTCCCCTATACACGGGCGCCGTAACAGATGCGTTGCGTTTTGTGGTGTCCACCTGTCACATACGCAACTGGGGTCTTCCATTTTTCCCACCTCCTTCAGCCACTGCCGTTGTGGACCCTTGTCTGTTACCACGTATGTGAGCCCCCTCACCGTCTCTCCTGACCACTTCAAGGCCTTTGGGTGTTATTATGTCAGGCATGTGCATCCGCGCTCCCATCCACGCTTTCTTTTTCGCCATCTGATCGGCCTCCTCGTTGCCTCACTCTCCTTGGTGTCCCCAATCGCCTTGGCCTCTCTGCCATCTGACTAACTAACCTCTCCTCTATCCATGATCTCGGGGGTAGATGTGCTAGATCCTGTATCCGCGTTATCACTCCTTGGCTGTCTAACGCCACTGTGTCACAGTACTCCCATGCCATCGCTACCCCCATTTCTTCAGCATCCACCACTGTTGCCATCATTCCTAGGTATGTCCCGGCACTCCTAGTCGCTCCCGCTGCCCTCTCCTCCAGCCAGCTGCCATCCGTCCATTCTTCTACATCTTCCGCAACTAGCTCTGGAGTCTGCCCAACTTCCGTATAATTTCCCATGCTGCTCTGGCCTTCGTTTGCTGCTTCTTCTAACGCGCAGTCGATCTCTTTCTCCCCTCCTACCCGAACTCCGTTCACATCATCGATGTAGGACAGGGGCCAATAGCACTCCCTCCTCGGGCAACGTAGCTGTCTCTCCATTGTCGCCAGCCTTTTTTCCGCATCCAATACTACGTTCGACATGTATACCGTAAAAAGCGCTGCGATAGTGGGCTGCCTCGTGGCGTCCCCCCCCCCCCCCCCACCCCGGTATCGTCGTGGACCCTACCGGAAAAATGGCTTTTCCGTCCACTTCAATCTCGAATCGTCGCAGGGCCAGCCAGTCTACTATCCAATCCCGCAACCATCCATGCCCTCCAGTATTCTAGCCGTGTGTTCTCTTCTGAGCGTGTTGAAGGTGGACTGTGCATCCCGACCTATCACTTCTCCTTCAGGGTGTTTTTCCATGATCATCGCCATCAGCATCACTATCTGCCGCTCCTCTGTCCTTTCTTCCGGCAAACGCCTTCTCGTGGCATAGTTCTTGCTTCTCTTGTAGCTTTTGCACTATGATTTTCTCCGCAAGTTTTCACTACGTTCACTAGCACAATTGGGCGCCATCCCTTCGCCTTGGTGTGATCCTTACGAGGTTAATGCGATTAATGATTCCTTAAAAAAAAAAAAAAAAAATCCTTACGAGGTTTCGGGTTCATGACCATCTTCATTCCTCGCCATTGTTCGGGCATCCTGGTCTCGCCTTCCTCCACTCCGCTTACACCTTGCTCCATACCGAAAAGGGATCCTTCCCGAGAGGCCAGTACCCGCTGGACCAGACTACAGCGTGGTGCTTCCAGGCCCCCCCAGCTAGTGGCTCCTCGTTCCAGGCCTGTTAGTGGTGTGAGCACTCGAAGCCTCCGTGATGTCTGCTCTGTTTCGCTGCCCCACAGTGCTCACAGATGGCGGTGTCCTAGCGTAGTTGCACAACCACGCTGGAGGGAGGAGGAAGGGGAGCGGGAACAATGGGACAGCGTCGGGGACTTTTCCACTATATGTGGTTCATGGGATGACTGAATATGTATCTTGGGAGGATAAGTAGGCAGGATGGTCTCGAAAACATGCAGGATATACTTTATTTATAGTCGTTACATGTTATAGGGTTACAGTCAAGTTGCTATAATTGCATCTCCTATATTAATCCGCACAACTTTTCGTGTTGCAGGGTTATTACCTCCTTTTCATCTGTTACTGGCAACTATGGAATTCACTAACTGACTGAGAGTTGGGTAAGTCGCGATTTACAGCTGGCCTACGGAATGACGGAAGATTTTCAACATCATTTCATCGCTCATTGTCGTCTACTTTAACTGCGAATAGATATAAAGAATACTATTGTTTTAGGTAGCCCACTAGCTAAGTATGTACATAACCTCCCCACTTAAGGGGTTCCGGCCTGTTCTCGTGCCCAGACAGATTTATTTTTGTGTGGTAGCTTAAATCGCCTATTATTCTTCTTGGCTTTAATATACGGTGACTTCTTGGTTTTATCTAAAAATTGCGCGCTACTACGAACACAGGCAGGTGCATTTGGGCTCCCCCATAGTCTGGTTGGCACAAGCCCCTCGTAGCAGACTAGCTCCCCCATCACCTCTCCCATCAGCCCTGCCCCCCGCCAGCTCTTCTGGTAGCTCTTCTCCCACCTCCACTAGGTCCGCAAGTAAGTTTTCCTTCCTCTTGGTATATACCCACACTAACACAGTATTATAACAGGATAAACCTACATCTACAGGTCCTGTTGAACCTGCCGCTCCTGCTGAACCTGCCACTCCTGTTAAACCTGCCTACGACCAACATACCACTACTGCCGGCAATGCTTTTAAAGCAAGATTAGATTATTTTGGTTTTAAGTGGTGCTTTTAATGAAGATAATCCCCGCAGAGAAAAAGGATTGCGGCAACATGTAGGAGGTGTTTACAGTGTTGGGAATGGGAACGGATTAATCGAACCTATTGGCAAGCTTCAACCTCGATTACGGCATTAAAATGGTCTTTGAAGAATGATAAAGGTGTGTAATATTTCTTATATTTCATCATGCATATCTGTGTACTAACTGTACGAAGGGCAACCTATTATGGCCCCTTCCGAACTTCCTACCTTTCGTAGGCTGCCATCAGCTATCGAACATGTAGAGATTCGAGACAAAGATGGGACTTTACTTGCATACTGCATCAGAATACCAAATCCTTTGGTGCAACGTTTACTTCCAGAAACTGATACACATTGTCAAAGAAAGATTGATCCACAAGGAGGGTTTCCTATACGCCATTATGCAACCTGGGTTGACAACAGCTTAGATATTTTTTATAGCTAGGATTATTTACCTCAACAGCCTGCTTCTAGTACTTGGATTGAGAAAAATCAATCTCTTTGGCACTACCTTGGAAATCGTCTCAAGCTTATACTCCCAGAAGCTTACAATAAGCTGACCAATATCCTCCCTCCTCAGCCACTCCAGCTGTTGTGCAATCCTTGGGCAGGCGTCGCCATCAATCAACAAATGACGTCTGGCGGTATTTTACAACACATCAAGAACCGATCAGTTCCTAATGCTGTTGTGCCTTATGGTATTATGATTGGAGGCGATTTAGTATTGTGGCAAGCTAAATGTGTTGTTGGACTCCGACCTGGAGATGCTCTACTTTTCATGGATTCATTGATTTGCCATGGCAATACTAAAATTACCCGAGGGGCTAGGAATAGTGTGAAATTATTTACACATAAATCTAGGATTAACAGGACCCAGCGACCCCCGTAAGAAAAGAGCAGGTGGAGGGAAAGAAACAAAAAAAAAGATACAAATCGGGGAAACCGAGCCGAAAAAGTAGTTATTGCATTTACTATTTCTCTATACTTACTACCGGTATGCTTTAAATATAATGGATATATTCTTTTGCCGGGCACATGAGAATACCTATCACCCACTTTTCTTCAAAATCACAGCGAAAATTTAGCTTTTTAGAAAACAAAAGTGATTATTCTTGATGTAAATTACCTGCTATATTTCTTAAGGTGTAAATATATGACGAGGACGCCCCGCATTAGTATACGGGTAGGTACAGAAACCTTTCCCTGAGCTGCGATGCAAGTACGTCCTCTGCCTAGTTGTTACATACATACCGGTGTATAGACTCCAAAAAAAAAGAAAAAAAGTACGTACATATATACCACTCCCCTTGAGTTTGCGAGATCGGGATCGGAATCGGGATCGGTTATCTGTCTGTATACTGTACCCAGTCTGTTGTATACCCGGCCCGACCAGGCTCCGGCCAGTCTACCAAGCTAGCGGAGAATTGGTTAAGACCTCCGATCACACAGGTACGGAGTACAGGTCTAGTCTCCTGGTGACAATATACAGTACTTTACTTACCCTGCAAGTGAGCTGCATCACCCCAACCGTTGAATACCGAATTTTTCATATTAAGGCACTGACGCAACTCTGTTTCGCGAGGCCTCATTCGCCCCCGCTTACCTTCCACACGTGGTTATTCCAGAATCAACAAAAAAGTAACGAATTGATCCACGATTTGTGTCCCCGCCCACACATTGTTACTGGCTGCTAACACCCCACCGCCCCTAGATGGCTAAAGGTTCAAGTCGCAAGAGCCGCAGTAAATCCGCACAAAACGTGGCTTCCCTACCAACATCTACAATCCCACAATCCGTCCTTGTCACAACCGTCACCGACGATATGACTGCTGAACGACCAGTTTCTCCTCCGACTACTAGCAAGATCGATGCGCGTCCTCACCTTGAGGCTGGTGCTGCAAATGGTTATTCGAATCAAGCATTTAGCATCTCAGCACTCGCCCAGACCACCATACCAATGTGGGTGCAGACTTTTATCATGATCAGTCTTATCTTTGGTGGTTGTTGCTCCAATGTGAGAAATTTCTTAAGTGTTGGGATGTATAGAGTTGAGTTATTTTCACCATCAGAATAACGTGCTGACGGGTAAAATCGTGGCATGAAGGTTTTTGCCCTTGAAGCTATAGTGAAGTGAGTAAGCTGGCTCTGTTTATACGATTCAACTTTTCGGCTGACGGTCGTTAGAGAAGAACCTCAAAGTGGTATGTTAACTAGTTGCACCGAGGGTAAACACAACATGGAGCCTAACCGTTGCTCTATCTCACAGGTCATCTCATCACCTTTGCACAGTTCTGTCTAGTGGCAGCCGAGGGTGTGTATTACCACTTTGACCGGAGATCGCAAACTCTATTGAAGGCAAATCAAATTCCCTTGTATAGATGGTTTGGCCAAATTGTGCTGTTTTTCAGCGTTTCAGTTTTGAACAACTATGCATTCGGATTCAACATCTCTGTTCCAGTCCATATCATTCTCCGGAGCGGTGGCAGCATGACTACCATGTTGATTGGATATATGTTTGGCAAAAGGCAAGTAGCAAGAATATTAGTGTTTATCTGGGTAAGGAAATATTGACTTTCAATACAGATATAACAGAGTCCAGGTTGCATCGGTTTTGATACTATCTATAGGCATTGTCATCTCTGCCCTCGGTGATGCTAAATCAAAGGTTGCAGTCCTCTAATTAGTTGATTTCTATGAGATTTCGTGCTCACTTCTCTAAACAGAGCGGGTCTAGGTCCTCCGGACCCCAATTTATTGCGGGTTTGAGTGTGTTATTCACTGCCCAAGTCCTGTCCGCCTTCATGGGTCTCTATGTTGAAGCGACATATTCCAAATACGGTTCAAATTGGCGTGAGGGTCTCTTTTACACGGTTCGTACCCCTGGCCTTCCTTGGTACATGAGCAAGAAGCTGATGGAAACCAATAGCATGCACTCTCCCTCCCCCTCTTCCTCCTCTTCTCCAAAGGCATCTCGACCCAATTTACTGCTCTCCTCAACTCCCCCCCACTCCCAATAAAATCCTACGCCTCCTACCTCTCTCCCATACCCATCCCGTCCTCAATCCTCAATCTCCACATCCCCCGACAACTCTTCTTCCTCACCCTAAATGCCCTTACGCAATATCTCTGCATCCGGGGAGTCAACATTCTCAGCTCAATATCCTCCGCGTTAACAGTCACAATTGTGCTGAATATTCGAAAATTAGTTAGTTTGTTGCTGAGTATTTGGCTGTTTGGGAATGAATTACATGCACAGGTTTTGCTGGGTGCGGCGGTAGTGTTTGGGGGTGGGTTTTTGTATGGATTGGAGAGTCAGAGGCAGAATAAATTGAGGAAGGTTGCTGCTCTCAAGGCGAAGGCTGCAGCGGGAAAGAAGAGTCGGTAGAGAGAGGGCCTTTGTGGGGGAGCTGCATGCATGGGTTTGTTTGCATTGTTTTGTCTGTTGCGGATTTTTTTTGTGTTGTTTGAGTTTTGTCTATGGACCATGCGGAGGGATTTGAGCATTTACGCATTTACTTTTATGGAATAGAGCATGGAATAACCACCACAAGCTTCTAAGTCTTGTGCTTGGAAACCTCGTATCTGCATACTGAATAGAAGTCTAGCTGGGTTATATTTTGAAAGAGTCGATGGCTAAGGAGATCAAGGAGACTCTTAACAAGCCATGTGAAGTAGCTAGCGACTACAGGGGGTACCTAGGGAGTAGCCCATAATAAAGAAACTATCCCCTTAGAGTGGTTTTATATCACGGTTGCCAAAAGGGCACCAAATGACACGAAGCGATGTGAAGAGCGTATTTCGAGCTATGAACATAGGAGGGTAAATGAGAGATAAACAACTTAGTGGACAGTGAGGAAGCGAGAGAGTAAAACATGAACATAAGCACATAAGCACAGAAGAACTCTGAAAGAATCGTGAGCAGAAGGACAAAAACTGGCGGACAGTCAAGCTATCACCCACAAATATCACCCACAAAGTAATGAGATAACCGCGGAGTAGCTTCTTCCCCTTCCTAGCCACTATTGAGAGGCTATAAACATCCCACTTGCTCATTTGACAGCCCCTGATACCACCTCGGTTTCTCACCCTCAAACACTGCTATGAAACTAGAAATAGTGAGAATACTTTGCAAACGAAAAAAAAGCATCTTCCTGATCAACAAATTTTTTCCCGTCATCAGTCGTTTTTCCATCAGCCTTCTTCAAATGCTTTCAATTGGCTGCCTTCTTTGTCAGCTTGTGTTTGGATCCAGTTCTGCTGCTAGAACTGTGTCCTTGTTGATGCTCCTTCTTTTGGTGTGCGTTGTAATAAACTTGAGACTTTCTCTCTCCGGTGTAAATTATTGGTTCCAAGCCCTCGCTCGCTTCAATTATCTCATCCGCCGTGAGTGGTTCATACGACAGTGGGGAGCGTTGCGGCTTTGTGTTATTTCGTGCATCCACGGGCTCCCCTTCTCGCTGCTTCTGTTTCCCCCGATCCGCCTGCTTTCGTTCCTTTTCCTCGGTTTCCTTCTCAACCTGCAGCAGGCACTTTTCAAGAACTCTCTCACTGAACACCTGTTCTGGGCTATCATGAGTACGGATATCCTCCTCATTAACCTCCCAACCAAGGCCAGCATCATCAGGGTTGGTGGGCCCAAGTGCTGTCTCGAGGTCAATGTAAGTCAGATTTTCGGGCTTGCCAGGCATGGGCTGCGTTTGATTAGTGAGCGGTAGATTTCACAAATGTGTAAAGGCGCAAAGGTGGCTTACAGTATTCTCTTCCCTCTTTGCTCTAACATAATTCTCAAAAGTCCACTCCCTTGCTGTGGCTCCATAGGCGAGGAGTAATATCAACGGAAAGAAGGTCATTACAAAGATCATAAGCACATGGATGGGTGTAAAGCGAGCACCGATTATGGCGTAAGCAAAGAGCTTTGGGTCGGGCTTTGGCGTGTTATAGATTACCACACCGAGGGAAAGGTCAGATTGGGGCAACGGAGCCATCTTGCAGAAATTTGAGTGAAGTAACGTAGTGGGTAGCTGAGAGAATGCTGCACCCGAGTATGTCGAGTATGTCGGGACAACGAGACACGCTCGACTCAGCAATGCTATCTCCAAGGAGGACGTGCTGTATCCTCTTTGCTTAGTATCGTTTGCCTGGCACTGCAGTCGTAGAAGGCTTAGGCCTGACTCGTACTTGCAGAATCGTACACGAAACAAACTCTGATCCCGTTAGCAAGTAACGCAGGGAGGGACAAGTCGAGATCTAATACAACTCACAATTGCTTGAAATAGGTAAACAGCGAGATAAAAAGCTGCTGTTACTGAGTTGGAGGATTGTCTTCAGTCTGGCGAGCAATGTAAGAGGTACGTAGGTGGTTGGGGTGGGAGTGGGGGCTGGAGAGCATGGGAGATTAGGGAGAAATGGGATTTACATTCAAGGCTGCATACATCAAGTAGTGAGTATTAGCACCTCTTGTCCCTTTCAACTGTTCTCGTGATCTGGGAATACTTATGGCCAGTGAGTACCCATCTCTACGGGGGGCAGTGCAGCCTGACTACACCCACCTGTTCTGGTGATACTTACTAGCCTATGTATGTATCTCTGTCACACCCCACACACAGTTCTCTTGCCTAAGGATGCTTTCTAGTCTGGCGGGCACGATGCTTTCTGTCTTGCATTAGCCTGGCGTGGTTTGCGTCTACAATCTGACGAGCTTTCCGCACCGTAGGGGCCGTGCAACCACCCTAGCTTCCGATACGATTCATCGGTAGCCAGGTAAACCAAGCCACCGGAATGCCCAGTGGATGGATGTGCTTATATATCAGAGGTGCACCTAGGGCTCAGGCCAGTCTCTAACTCTAATGCCTTGTGCCAATGGCAAACACAACAGAGACCAGCGCTTCGAAGCTCGCCTTCACAGAACCGACTCCTATTCTACAGATTTCGGTGGTCCTCTATAATGCTGATGCTTCTAGGAAGCTCCATAAGCTGTAAAGGGCTCAAGATAGGCACTTGGACTAGCTTGATGGCCTTTCACCACTGGACATTACAGAACAGTTTATGCCTTTGAAAAGGTATTGCAGAAGTCTCTCTAATTCGCGGTGTGTGAATATATATATTGAGTCCTATACTAACAGTTTGTTAGGGTGTCTCACTGGCTGGCGTTGACTTGAAGGATTTGGAAAACTACCAAAGAATGCCAGTCGAGTGGGGTGCAAAAGCTGCATATACCTCACGCAGTAATTAGTGAGGAATTTACTTTCTTGTTCATCAGTGCCTGCACTTCTTAGCCAACTTCAGCTTTGCTAGGCCATTAACATCCGAGTCCGGCGCCCCACGCCCCGCGACAGTTCCGCATAGAACTGTGTGGTTGACAAATGTTCCCCAGAACCAGAAAGTCTGGGAGGACCTCGCTGTGGCAACCAGATTACTACCGGTCCCACTTATGGTGGGTTTATTAGCCTTTTTACTAATGTGGCTCTGGAGGTTCGAATGCCTGCACCACCAGCAAATCTGCAACGAGCTGATCAAGAGGGGCAGAAAAGTGGGAGGGCCTAGGTAGGAGTGCCACACTGGAGGAAAGAGGAGGGAAAAAAGGATCAGTAGGACAATGTTGGGAGTATTTCTACTACATGTGCCTGGGGCTGACAGGAGACCGCTGACAAGGCAGAGGCAGAGATCAAGCCAGTAGGGCAGCGTTAACCACATGTACCGGGAGGCTGCGGACCATGGAACTGTGTGGGATGGCAGATTAACCTGCCGTGGCTGCCTCGTCATGCTCCTAATAGAGGCGCAAACAAGTAATGAGACTTTTTTTTTGTCTCATTACCGGCACTTGTGTGCACCCCTATTAGGGGAGTATGACGGGAACCGCGGGCAGATCTAAGGAGGGCAAGTTAATTTACCAACCCACGCAGTACAAATCAGGCGGACATACAAATTCAGGTCCCTGTTGGTTCCTCCTTACAAAAGAGATTCGCTACATGTCCTCTCCTTTGGTCCCTTTTTGTTTTTAAAGAGTCATTAATCGCATTCAGCCTACCTAGAATATGGCGATGGACTGCAGCTCCCTGGTCTCCCAGGGGCCTCTCTCAACCACTCGGGCCAGTCCTAGCTATTTAAAATCAAAAATCAAAAACCAAGACCCTATCTCAAAAGCCTTGCCACCTCCGTGCACCATGCCTCATCTCTTTCTGCCTAGTTCCGCGACCTGCCCATCCCGTCCCCAATCCACGGACATCGTTGCAGGTGCGCTGCATTCTGTGGGGTCCAGCCATCGCATACGCAGCTGCATATATTGAGACCCAATTAACAAAAAGGGTCCGCAAAGAGGGCTAGGTCGAGACTGTAAGATTAGGGAGGGATTTTGGTGAAGAAGTAAAAGCAAAATATATTCAATCAACGGAGCTATCGTAGAGTTCGCTATAGACTTGAGCGAATTTTATCCTTCACGACTTTGTCCCAATTAGCCGTATTGGGTATTTGACTCTGTCCTCTGATTAGCCGTTTTGGGTTTCCTTGCATATCCTGTGATCTACACCCCCCCTCAAAAAAAAGTAGTTCCAGCACCCCTCGGGGGAAAGGCGTATAGACTCCGACCCCCCCAAAAAAAAGTAGTTCCAACACCGCCTTATAGCCTAAGGCTCCCTTCAGGGGAAATGCGTACCTATAGACTCTAAAAAGAAGTAGTTCCAACAGAGACTTACAAAGTACGATTTTAATGCGCACGTGCTAGCGAGGAATTCATTTGGGTCCTGGGTGGAATAGCGGCACACTGTATAACTATAAGAAGGGAGGGAAACTATGGCTATGTTGCAAAGATCAGGAGCTACCGTTGGGGGTTAGGTGGGTTACTTAATTTGGTAATACAATATGTTGGTATTACCTAGGTAGGAAGCAAGCCTTGGTAGCAATGACCCCCCCATATGCATTACCACATAGGTAAATACAACTCTCATCACAAAAACAATTGACAAATAATTGCACGCACTGTAGCGAATATCATTTATGCAGGGGAAGATGACCGGCGTGGCGGTCGAGGGGGGCGGATATTATTCTCCCGGGGATGCTGCCTGAAGAGCGGGGGAATCATGGGTTTCTTTTTGTCTTCCATAGGTTTGGGAGGCAGGGCGCTTATGTAGCTGGGCAAACCCAAGCCTTCAAAGGGGCGTGAACGGGACCGTCTTATAACATAAGGCTTCATAGATGTATAGACTCCAACAAAAAAAAAAAAAGGTACACCCACTGTCAATGCAGTAGCAATAGCCCAGGGAGGTTGGGGTGTCTATAACCTTCGTGGCAATCATATATAATGCCACATAACATTCAGTATCTATAATCATAGATCAGTTGGCCATTACATTTGGCAATTGTGTGGACTCACCAATACTTGAATTTCCCTCCTGCATTTAATCCGTTAGTATATTGTATCAATTATATGTATAGACCGGGAGTTATCACTAGCAATTATATTGTTTTTTTCAATAGTCCTATGGTAAATTTTAAGGTGAATTTATTGGATATATAATATTATCTATTTGCTCTATCTGTTTACATCAACTAACAACACGTCTGAGCTACACCGGGGGGGGGGTTTCTTTTGCATCTCTATAATCATTTTCTCACTATCTAAATTATCAATGTTGAAAATTTCTCCTCTAAAAAAAATCCACTACCTTGTTTCACACATCTTAATATATATGCATACTAGATAATTGCCATGTTGAATAAAATAAAGAAAGAAGGACGGTGAAAATGTCAACCAACATAACCAGATCGGTATGAATTCGAGTAATGGATGCAATATATTAAGGTATAGATTGGTTCAACTCAGCAAATTGTAGTAGTGACCGATGGTGTGCGCTTGTTGGGTCAATTGTTTTTGTATTTGTATTTAGTTGATTCAGTGAATGGATGGATAATGGTCATTACTGCACTATTTCTCACCATGCATAGCTTTCGTATTATGACGCTGAGTAACTTTGTTGGGGCAACGGGTGTGCTCCACTTATACAAATAGTCCAGAGTTGGCTTTCAGTGTATCTCCTAACTAAATGTATAAAACGACTAGCGTACTCCCGTAATTACCCTGAACTTAGCCTGTCGTGTGTGTGATGCTCATTTCCTGTCTATACCATCCATTCGAGTGCCAGCTAATATAGGCTAAAACCGAGAATGGGTTTAAAATGTATCCTAGGCAAGGGTCTCATGTGGGAACAGCCCTTCAAAAGCTTCGATCCCCTCCTACCAGTATATACCGACTCGAAATCGTATCAAGGACAGGAGGCTGGTGTTTTTTCTTTCCTTGTAGGTCATGTAATCCTGCATTAGCTTGAGTTATGGATTTATTATGTAATTCTGGTATTATTTGCGTGCCTCTCTACCCATATAGTTAGTTATAGGTAACAAGTAGTTGGAGCGGGAGCCTGCTGAGCAAACCTATCCGAGATTGAAACTTTTACCTATTTCATTGTGCTGTAGGATTGTCTCACTCAGATCCACCTCACTGTGGGTGTGGTAGTAAGTGCCCCCGCAATATAACCACCACCACTGCTTGAGCGTGTAAGCCGAGTAACGATTTGCTAAAAAAAAAAACAGTGTAGGCTGCTGGAACACAGGAATGTACCTATTGCTATGGGGGGCAGAGAACCAAAAACGCCTAACATGAGAGAGCCAGATTAGTGAAATAGTGGACAATGGTGGGGGCATCCCACACTAAATTTACTCGACATTGAGTAGTGCTGGGTTTTAGGGATTTTTTCCCCAGTCTATACCCGCAGTCGAATTCCTCCAAATATTCTATATAGGATGAATGCGATTAATGATTCTTTAAAAAAAAAAAAAAATTCCTCCAAAAAAGCTGCCACCACCCTAGTGGGTCCTACTTTATATCGCGACTGATAACAATCTTGGCTGGTAGTCTAATTGTCTTGGCTGTAGTCTCCCTATTCTTACTAGAGGCTGGTCGCCAAACTAGTCTCCCTAGAGAGACTAACAAGAAAGGTCCAGTCTAGCGAGGTTACCCTGAACGCCCCTTGGTATTTCCAAGAACTGGCCGAGCTTTCCCTACCCCCGTTCCCCAATTACAAGCTATGTTGCAGTACTTAGATTCTCACCCTCTACCGCTGCTGAGATTTTGAGGCAGGTAATTATAATTTAACATTATATTACAATAATGCTCGACACCATCGATTTTTTCCATATTTTCTTGTTAAGGTCTCGCTGGATACACAAATCGAGCGGCTTATAAGGGAGTTGGGGTCGGTAAGAGTCGTATGCGAGACGAGGGGAAGACCTGCCAGACTATTCAATTAGCTGCGCACCCCTACTTATTGATGTAGCCTCTCTGAAAATACTACCGCACGCGAGAGTACTACTAGAACCTTCACTGCTCGAGCTACACCTCGCTCTCGAAGTAAGAAAGTACAGCCGACCTCGATCACTTTATTAGTAAACTACTTACGATTTATTCACCACCTAAGCCACCAAATCGAATCATGGTCTCGAACTCCTCAAGTAGCTGGTATACACATACCCCCCAACTCCAAAGCATGTCACAAATTGAAACCCCAAATACAAGGTGCTAATATGACCCTACAGTGCATAAAAATTCGCCCCCAAAGCTCAGACCCCCCCCCACCAGCTTTGCCACTAGCAGAATCTCTAGCTTCAACTAACGAGATGAGCAGTATATGATGTGGTGGGCCCTAAATCCATGCCCATGTTACATCTACCCTCCCTAGTTCCGGGTTGGCGAGTTTGTTGAAGAGGTAAGGCGAAAGGTCGAGATCGTTAACGGCACAGCCAACACCTAGGTGTGGTCAGCTCCTTTTCTCTAAGAACAAATTTGAGATGGACTCTAGAAGCGGAGGGGAGGCATACATCTATCGACGACAGTAGCCTCAATAGTAATATTCCTCTGAATATCATCCCTATACCTATTTACTCCGTACACAAATCAACCTAACTCTCCAATCACCAGATTCTAAATTCACCCAATAATGCACTGAGCACTCACCTCGTCGCCCTAACCTTCTTCCCACACAACGGATTCAAGTTTGGATTCGGTCCCACACTCGCCGCATCATACAATATCATACTAACTGCCACGATCGGGTCATTATCCGTACTTGTAATCCCGCACGAGCCTAAAGCGGGATTATAATATGTTGCTTGTCCAGTGTTGATAGTCCCCGAGGTCGGCAGGGGGAGGGTAGTGGTGTCCTTATTGTCGAAGATGATGTTTTTCCCATTCCCGGTTGGATCTGTGCTGGGATTGTAGCCTGGGGGGCGCCGATAGGGCATGTATCCTATTCCCAGGGCGAGAACGAGGGCCAGGAAGATGTATATTGAGGCGAGCATCATTGAGATGAAGGTATTTCGTGGAAGGCCCCATATTTTCCGGTTCTTAGGGCCAAGGTATTTGTCAAGGAGGTTTGAGAGGAAGAGAGGAAGGGTGACTAGGCTTGACAGTGAAGGGAGAATGTCGGGGTTGGTGCTGCGGGGGGTGGAGACAGCATTGTTGAGGTCAACAACAGTGGCTGCGGGAAAAGCTTTTTCAACATCGATTAGGTCGGTAGAGTGGATACTTCCAGAAGCACTGTTGGGGGAGGTGGTGAGGGTTGAGGGGGAGAGGGATTGGGTACTCTGTTGGTGCTGAAGAGGGTGCTGGGAGGAGCGGTGGGTATCTGATGGAGTTGGAGTCCCGGGGACGGTGGGATTAGGGTTGGCGGAGGTGATGAAGAAAAGCATCGTTCACGCTGGTAAAAGAGCGACAGGAACCGTTGAGGTGGTAAGCTTAAGGGATGCGATGCGTAAAGAAACCCCCGGCTTGAGAGTCATGAAGAATGAGCAGCCAAAAGATGCGATTGGGCACTTGCCAGCAGTTGGACATGCGACCGCAAGAGATCGAAGGAATGGTATCGCCATTGGATCCCATGGGCATAGTTATGGAACAGCGAACCTGAATTCGGCTAAGGAAAACAAAGGGGTGTTGTATGTAAAATTGGTGTTTCCGTGGGATTAGACCCCGGACCTTGGCGTTCCTGCGTTAAGTCGTACCACTTACCCCACGTGCCAACTCGGCTATTTTACATGTATCGTCGACTTACCGCTGCACCCTAGTACACTTACCTACTAGCGCCTCTTGGCTACAGGGCTGCTTTTGATGGCCCGTTTGTTGTTGCGGGGTTGGTAGAATATGGTCAAATGCCCCGGAGCGGGATTCACCATCTACATACGATCCAGCTGTCCATCAGCGAAAAGTGACTCAATACGTCCTCTCCGTCTAGTTATTCTGAGGTGACAGTACTGATGCCGCCTGACACTCGCCGCTGACTGGACATCAGGGACATCAAACGGACATCAAAGCCCCAAGTTAAAACAGCGGGAGCGGGAGTGCTTGGCGACCAGGCACCACAATCCTATCGGTGATTTTAGACTTAATCTACCTTCACGTTCCTCACCAGAAAAGCCACAGCAGCCTTAAGAAGGACTGATTGGGCGAGTCGGCCTGGGAGCCCTTCTGGTATAGCACACTATCTGGGTCACCCGACAGCCATGGTTGACATAGATCCGGGGATGGAAAAAAGACTCTTCTCCCTAGGAGTCAATAATCGCATTCTACCTCCTACGCGATTTGTGCACAAGTTCACGCCTCGGGATGACAGGATTGCTAGATCAGGTGGGCCGTATGTGGAACGAAAGTTGCAGTTTCCTGAGTTCTTGGAGGTGCTGAAAGTGGAGAAAGAGAAGATGGAGAATGGGGAGTATAAGGTATGACTGGCAGTGTCCATAAGTGAGCACTACATGCTGTACTCTGTCTCGAGCCTGGAGATTGTGAGCTGATATTCACTTAACTGGATGTTGTAACAGTCCAAGAACACGCTCACGGCCCTTCCTCTCGAGATTATATATAACATCTGTGACTACCTCCCAGCCTCCTCCATCAACGCCCTCTCCCAAGTTGGGGGCCGGACACTCAGCTCTTTCGCCCAGCGTATCCTATATGCCGAGTTCAACCCAATGCAGTGGTTTATTGGATCTCCGAAAGACAACTTCTACGAATACGCTTCGCATCCGAAGGCGGGGTTATGGAAAGAGTGGTCACTGCAGTTATACTGGTACTACCACAAGTATAAGGATGAAGCTGGGGATAAGGTCGTTCAGGACATGTCTCGACTTTCGGGGGTAGAGCGATTAGTGCTGAAACCTGGTTTTGAATATGAGGAGGATAACAAGACTGTGAAGGAGTTTCTGGCACAGGATTTTGAGATTAATCTGGCAGATAAGTTGGGCGAGGTTATGTTCTGCAATATCACCAACATGATCTTTTGTGTCACAAACCCAAATTCGGTCAGAGGCATCTTGAAATACATGAAGAAGCTGACACGGCTATCACTCTATTTTGACAGCTTCAAGCCATCTACGGCAAAAGAACTGTGCGCGAAATATACCGAGTGGAATAAGATGGTTGGTTACGTTGGCGACGAAGTCGGGCAGACATTACGATTCCTCGCCGTCGATATTCCGCACAAAGACCTAGACCCAGCAGAGGCCCCTTTCGCATCTCTCGGGTACAGGAATAGATGGCCATATCTTGAAATTCTACGGTTCGGCATGGCTTTCTTTGGCCAAGCACCTGAGGATCAACCTCCGAGTACCACAAAGTCACTGAAACTGATGAGACTGTTGAAGCAGGTTTGTGATGCATCCGTGAAGCATGGTGGATGGATGATCAATCGACTTGTCGATGGGCTGAACCCATTCCAGTTTGCACTGCTTGATGTAGATGGTACCAAGAAGATGGTGAACTGGCTGAATAATTGCAAATGGAACAAGCAGAATACAGCGACTGACAGGGCACGTCCCAGCATGAATCATCACCTTTTCATAGCAGGCGCAGACTTGGACTCACTGGACAAGAGGCAGGGTCATGAGCCATGGTCTGGGCATATATTAATCAACGATAACCATTTCGATCCGGTCCTAGTAGATAATTCTACAAGTACACTTCCCCAAGCATTGAAAGCTGTCACAGAAACCTGGACACAGGCGGGAGTGCCACTCAAACTTGAGCTGCAAATCGAGCGCCCTCACTGGAAAGAGAACATGAGTAACGTCAGGGATAACTTATGGAAACCGTTGATACCATACTTGGATTCCCTTCATATACATCCTACGCCATGCGAACTGGCAGATGATGAACAAGATTCTATTGATGATTGGATACACTTTATGGATGAGTTTCTCCCACAATGCCATAATCTCAGTAGTTTGCGGATTCAAGGCGCAGGTGATCAAATGGCACCCATCTTCATCCTAGTCAAACACGCCAAAATCCTACACGAACTCTGCCTAAATCACAAGCTCCGCCATCTAGATATCGACTTTGGTGCACTTATGCAACCTGGGACCTTTCTAGACTACTCTTCCGAAAACCCACCTCAACTTGGTGCAGATGTGCAAGAGCCTAGGATGGTAATGCACCAAATCATGTGGATAAGTATGCCAGACAATCCAGAGGATCCTTCGAAGAATGTTAGGCTCGCGAATTTGGAGAGTTTGACACTCCGGAATATGTTTGTTTATCGGGAGATTGAAATGACATGGGTGGGGAATATCCCTGCAAAATTGAAGAAATTGCAAAAGTTAAAGTTCATAGGATTGGTATGGGCATTAGGATATGACCCTGACGAGGGGAAGAGGAGTAAGTGGGCAGAGCTGGAGAGAGATTTAGAGGATAAGGAGCTTGAAGAGGTGGATGGCGATGGGGATGGGGCTGATAGTGATGATGATGGTGGTGGTGGAGGCAATGGCGTTACCGGAAATAGTGATGCTGAGCGCGAGGATTCAGGTCCTAAGAAGAAAGGCAAGGGGAGGAGGAAGAAGAAAAACAAGCGGAATAAAACGAAGCACAAAGGCGCGACACAAAATAGCGAAGATTCCTTGGAAGATGACTCGGGGGAGGAGGGCGGGAATGCACTTCCTCAATCGTGTCCTGAAGACGAAGAACCAATAAAGTGGTTTGAGCCGAAGGATGGGGACTATGCAAGATACAATCTTGAACGGGTGCCGAGTCGAGATGAGGAGGCGGAGGCAGAGAAGCGGAGAAGGAGGAATAAGAAGAAGGCGGAAAGCAAGAAGAGAAAGAGGCTAGAGAAGAAGTTGGCGGAGCAGCATGCAGATGCCGACGATCCGGAGAAAGGTTTAGGGGTTATGGAGGGCCGCTCAAGGTCAAGGAATGCTTCCGCAGATGACTCGGAAGAAGAGAGTGTCGCTGATACCAATCCTGCCGCCCCTGGGGCTTCGGCGGACGTTGACCCGGGGGCTGTCGCCAGCGGAGCTCCCGCAGTGACACCCACCCCTGAGGCTGGGGAACCAGGAGGAAATACAACTGGGCCCAAGAAGAAGAAAAAATCAAAAGGGAAGAAGCTCACAGCAATCTCTACCCCTAATACCCAACACCTCACTCTCCCACTAGCGGTGCGTGGGGATGATCCGGACGCAGCGAAAAAAACCCGCGCACTGGTTCAATCCATCGAAACACAATTTACAAAGTTCAACCTCGGTGAGAACAATGAACTTGCGAACCCTACCCCTCATCACGATGATGGTCTCCTCGCCTGGCTTCCCCACAAAGACGATCCTACCTCTGACTCCGACTCCAACTCTGACGATGGTGGGGACTCGGATGATGAGGATAGTTCCGACCCGGGTGGCAGCGATGGGGAAAGCGATATCTCCATCGTCTCAACCCTATTTGGCTCAGATCCTAGGTATCCTAGGGATGTAAATATCCACTTTAGGAACCTCCGTCACAGGGATTGGTTGATAAGAGTGCTGCTTGAGACAGCGGTGAGGACGGGAGGGAACTGTAGGGATATAAGGATTAGTGGGATGAAGTTGAATGGGACAGGGCAGAAGGTTTGGGCATTTAATTTGAATTATGATGCGGACCTTAATCCGTATTGTTCCGATGAGGATGATGAGTGGTATGATGATGATGATGAGGAGGAGGAGGACTTGGAGTTTTATGATGACTGGGATGATGAGGGTGAGGATTATTTTGAGTAAAGAAATTAACACGGAGCATTGTACGCATTCCAGGGTCAGTAGACATGGAGCGAGGCGGTTGGTATGATGTTTGGTTTTTATTTGTTGTATAATTTATAGACTCGGAGAGGATGAGGCTTAGGGTACGTTAACATCAGGAAAAAACCCAAAGTGATTATTGGGAATCTGGTGAATCCTAGATAATCGGGGCAAATCTGGAGCGTATTCGCGGCATCCGCACATTTTGAAAATTGGCGTCCTGGAGGAAAACTGCCAATCGGGGACGCCCCTAGAGACACCAGCAGACATGGGAGACACCTGGGAGACACCGATGCCACGATGCCGCTACGATGCCCATGATGACACCAAAAAATTCTTCGTGATGAATGTTTAGCAGATATCATGTTTTCAGAATGGTGATGGCCCGTGCGCTCGCGTGGGATCCGGTTACGAACCGTTGTTTCGTAGTTTACACATCTCAGGTTACCTCTCCTCGATGGTAAACTAACTAATGCAGCCTAAGGAACTATAAATATATGACTAGAAAGCAACAACACGTTGGTTTAAAGTGGTAATTTGAGCTCAGGTATGTATAGTATTATGGTATCTATAGATGGAGAGTACATGTATACTACATGTCCATATGCTAGATATATCAAGACTGCATGAGCTTGGATTTTAAGGTGTGTGGTGTATATGAAGTGTTAGCACATATGGAGACTAGGGATCACAAAGCTTGAGCTATTTATTGCTTTACGACGTTAAGAGTCAAACGATTGGTTTTGAGCATTATGTGCGCCCCCCCCCAAAAAAAAAAAAAAAAAACTTGGACCCCCTTGAACCCACCCAGGATTCCAGGTGGCTCGATAGTAAATAGAAGTATCATAGTCTATGTACTGGATCAGTTCCGACTTAAGTAGGTACTAACCAGTATGTTTGGATCAATTGCACGGGAGGCCTGCTGCACAAACAGTCTTCGTGATCTCCGCCCAGAGTCCCTCTTTGGATTAGTCAGGGAATGTTCCCAAGTTGCCTAATGAGGAAAGAAGGATAAGTAAAGATCAAAGAACCTCTGCAAAGAAATGAACATAAGTGAATGGATATTCGATGCGTCTGAAATCTCCTTTTTTGAATCTGTATCTATTGATTTTACACTAGCAAAATCTTCTCTGTTTCTTATCACTTATGGGACCTGGGTAAGGGCGAGACCCTGTACTTGGACGTCTCTTATACTCGGGTGCTTCTTACTTGTGGATACTTTCTTATACGCGAGTTTCTACGGTATCTCAGCTTTTGGGTAACCAGCTACAGGAAGTCAATGTTAGACAGCTTACGGGGGAATAGATAGAACAGTTCTTGCACCAGACAAATGGGGGAAGAAAAAAATATTGGCTCAGCTGGGAATTGAACCCAGATCACCTCCCCTCTGCCTGTAATCAGCAGGACCTACATAGGAGAAATCATACCATTAGACCACTGTGCCTTGTTGATGTACTAATGCCATCTTTTCGCTATTGCTGGGAGGGAGGCACTTACACTATCTAGTCTGGCCCATTCAAACATCTTCGCTCACCACAAAGGTAACAGGTAGGTACATGTATGTAACCTACGAAGGGTTGTGCAGCCAGACTACATGTATGTGCTGGAGGGTGCTTTCTCTCTTGACCTTGGGGTACTCCATTACAAACGTGGTGAGCTATCTCAACTTTTAAGTAATCATTAATCGCATTCAGCCTATCTAGACTATGGCAAGCTATCTCAACTTTGGGGTGTGTGAAGTTAGTTACGGGGAGTCAATGTTAGACAGCTTGCGCGACATGTAAACAGTGCTTGAAGTTAGGGTTAGGATTTAAAAGAAAAAAATATTGGCTCAGCTGGGAATTGAACCCAGATCACCTCCCCTCTGCCTGTAATCAGCTGGACCTACATGGGAGGGGTCATACCATTAGACCACTGTGCCTTGCTGATGTACCAAAGCGTAGCTTGTGTTCATGTGCCAAATTTTCGCTATTTCCAACACTTACACTATCTAGTCTGGCGAGCACCAGTCTCTCGCAATAACTACCCATTCAAACATCCTCGCTCTCGCCATATTCTAAATAGGATGAATGCGATTAATGATTCTTTAAAAAAAAAACATCCTCGCTCGGTTCTAAAGCCGGTGCCGGCCCAGCGACATCGAGAGGTGTTTAGCGAGGGGCTCAAGGTGCAAAGGGTACGATATCAAATGCATGTACTCCGAAAATATAAGGAGTAGGTAGCCACTCGTCAAACTACTCACCCGCCTT
>Ga0307514_10001327_pt1 | contig 31481 bp, 42 predicted proteins | sample 16_EM_MG_FD_203088 | JGI IMG/M metagenome (GOLD analysis project Ga0307514, IMG submission 203088) | Populus trichocarpa ectomycorrhiza microbial communities from riparian zone in the Pacific Northwest, United States - 16_EM | ecosystem: Host-associated > Plants > Roots > Unclassified | place... | reverse complement strand
AGGAGGAGGAGGAGGAGGAGGAGGAGGAGGAGGAGGAGGAGGAGGAGGAGGAGGAGGAGGAGGAGGAGGAGGAAGTGGTGGAAGAGGAAGATGGCGATGACGATGATGAGGAAGAGGAGGAGGAGGAGGAGGATGAGCTTGAAGGTATTGACGCTCGTAGTATGACGTCTCTCAGCACTGCGACCCGGGACTTTGTGTCGACTGCGCCGTCACCTAGGACCAATATGAGCCTACCTTTGACCCCGGTTTTGGGCCCAAGCATGGCCCCGAGCCCTATCTTGGGTAGCCCAGTTACGCCGCGGAGCGCTTGTGGGAGAGAAGGGGATGACTTTCTGGGCGGGGCGCCGCAGCTCATCATGCCGCAGATTATTATGCCCAGCCGACGTCCGTTTACAGATAAGGGGAAACGAATAGGGAAGCTGAAGATATTGATTGCTGGCGATTCAGGTGACTTCCCGCTTCTATTCCCCATAATTGCACCTAGCTATAATTCTAATATTGCTATACAGGTATTGGAAAGACCTCGTTGGTCAAGAGTATCGTCCAGACATGTGAAGACATTGTACACGTCGACCCCTTGTCCAATAATATCGTCACTGGATCCAGACACGGAAACAGTCGAAGGGGAGGAGACTCTGAGAGCACGAAGAAGATCACGGAGGTTTACGCGTCCACACGCCCATATCCACATTGGTGGTGCGAGATCGACGACAACAAGGTACTTCGAAGGAGAAAGTCACGAACTGGCATGGATGAGCAAGTGATCGAGCGCAATTTAACATTTGTGGATACGCCAGGATACGGCTCTGGTACATCGGTAAGCCTCCCATTTCTCTATCCAGCCCGTTTCTTCGGTTTCAATAATGCGTTTCTTTTGCTGCAGCAAATTACACTGGACATCATATTGACGGAACGTTGCAGTTCCTAGAATGTATCGAGCCTGTCGTGCGATATGTGGAATCGCAGTTTGAACGTACGCAGTCTATAATTAGCAACACTGAAGGGGACTTGATACCTCTGCTCTCTGGTGCCGGAACTCCACAGGTTGATATTGTACTCTATGTAATACTTCATAGTTTGTCGCCCCCCTTCGATCTTTACCCTGGTATATAACTTACGCTTTGCAGGACTCAAACCCGTGGACATTGAGTTCATGCGCCGTCTTTCACCATTTACTAATGTCCTGCCCGTCATCGCTAAATCGGATACGCTGACTCCACAACAAGTAACCAGCCTAAAGCTTTCCATACTGAGTGACCTCCGATCGGCTGGTGTTCGTCCATTCTTGTTTGGAAAATCCTCTTCGGATATTCTGCGGAGCGCCGCCTTCAATTCTGATGGTGAAATGCCAACAGTCACTGCACCCTTTGCTATTTCATCAGTTGTATCCTCGGATTCAGAAAATATGGACGCTAGTGTTTTGATGTCGCCGGAATACGTACCGCCACTACTGGACACGGAGCTTAAGCTATTAGTGGATGAGGTGTTTGAACCTAATAATATTGCCTGGCTCAAGCATGCCGCCGCAAAGAAATATATGGACTGGAAGGCGAAGAACGCGACCACCTTGACCACTACTACCAACCACTTCGGTTCTCCCAGAAGACCATCCACACCTCCACGTGCTTCTCCCTCTAATAGCTTAGTGCACATCAACAGGACAGATAGCTTCGCTCTTGCTAAAGTAGCCGATCATACTCAGCGCGAAGAGAGACTTGCCAAGGTGCGATTGTCAAGATGGGCAAACGATCTACAAAAGAGCTTGGCTGCAGAACGCGAGAGATATGAACGTCTGGCCCGAGGTGAGAGGGCTGTTTGGTTGACCGAACGCCTTGGAGAGTGTATCGCCGATGGACAGCTTGTTCCTATATCCGTGGGTAGAGGAAATTACCACCGCAAGTTCGACGGCCACAGTGCAGGTGGTGGTGTCGATACTAGGGATCCCTTTGGAATCTTGCAGATTAACGAGACTGTGGGACGTAAGGTCCTGGTGATGATTAAAATCGCCGGGCTTGGGGGGTTGTTTGGCGTGGTTGGGGTGTGGATGTATAAACAATGGGGAGCAACTGGTTTGCAAGAGCTGATACAGGAGGTAAGGAGTCATTAGGGGTTGATGCGAAGACCATTTTACGAGCTGAGGACGAGTACGGATGAGACGTTATGATGAGAACGTATACAGAGGTTGTTTTTCGCCTTTTTTGTGACCTAATGAAATGGGGGGTTTGTAATTGCGGGTTTTTAGGTGTTGGGAGGTTGATTGATTTTTCAGCTCCATCTACAATTAGTTTTCTCACGCAAAGAGCAGTTCGACGTGGAGGAAAAGGTAGGTTTTACTTAATATGTCTTATTTTAAATCTTGAGAGTTTTGGTGAAATAATGGAAATGATGGATGGCTCTTTGTTTTCCTTTTTTCTTCCGTGTTGCCTCCTTTCCCTTTCCTCCCCGCCCCTTTTTCCCATACATGGCGATTGATAAAGACTCGTTTGTGCTTTTGAATCTGGGTGGACTTCTTTTTTCGGAAACCAAAAGTGTGCATTTACATCCCTGCCGTATATATCTGTCTTCCCTCTTCCCCTCTTGGTCTCCCGGCTACCCTCATCCTTACCGAGTTTATTGTTGCATTGGATTTGTTGGATGTGAGTGGTAGAACATTGCCTTTTTGGATTATTAGTGAAGATGATGTGATGTGATGTGATGGTGGGTGGTAATTAATCGAATGATATTGGGAATCGGTTGATTGTTAAAAGGTGGAATACTGTCTACGAGTGCTAGCTTGTGGTTATTGTGAACTCCCGCTTGCTGATATCGATCTCGGTGGGGTTCCTCTACCTCTCGTTCTACCAGAGGCTCCCATTCAACTCGCCAGTGGATATGTCACGAAAACCCATATCAGTAAGAGTAAACAGACTTTTCCATTCCCATTTCCATAAAACCCAGCAGAAACTTTTCCCATCCAGTTTAATACCCACCACTGCCGCGACCCGAACCCACAACCAAAAGAGCAGACTCTAAAGTAATATACAAGAAATTCCCTCATCAGCCATTCACACTATTCATCATCGTCGTCGATCTCATAATCATCACCATCCTCCGTTTCACTTCCCGCAAGACTCCATTCGCTCTCACTTTCTTCTGTCTCTGTGAACTCAGCTTCCAGTTCTACTACCTCTTTCTGTAACCTACTCGTCGCGATCCTCCCTGCGTTAATAAGTTCCTCTACCTGCGCATTATCGAAAGCATGTGCTGAGACTGCACCCAGGTGTTTCTTCAGATCGTACATTCTGTAGAACCTGTACTCGCAGCCTTCTACAATACATTCGATATCCCTTCCGCTTTCCTCATACCCCACACCCGTAAGCATCTGGACAAGCCCCATTACTTTCGTTCTCTTTCTCCTCGGCGCCTTGGTTTTCTTTTTATTGGGGTCATTGCTGGGAGTATGGCACGCAACAACATGGCGGGCCATCACCGACTTGTGTCCAAAGCGTTTTTCGCACTCGGGGCGAATGCAGAGAAAGGGTTTCAGGCCTTCGTGAACGGTTGCAGTATGCACCGTAAGATTGCTCTTCTTGGTGAACCCCTGACCACATCCTTCCCAGCCACAGATCCAGTTCCGTCGCTCTTCGAGTGAGCCCTCGTGTTTTTCGCGGACATGGATTCGCAGGTCGCCCTGGCGCTTTGCGACATAGCCGCAGTGAATACAGATGGGAGGGTGCGCGGCGGTGATATGTGCGCGCAGCTCGGCGTGTGTGGTGAAACCGAGCATTCCTTCGCTACGCATGGATTCGGGGGTTGGTTGGGGAGGGAGTGGAGCTTGGATAACCGGGAAAGTTGCTTGTGAGAGACTGAGAAGAAGTGAGGCATCCTCGGCGTTCTTGTCTGCGGGAAACTGATCCAAGTCGATGGCTTCAGTCATAGTAATGTCGGCTGTGCTGGAGACATCCAGATGCGCTGTCGGAGCTGCTGATGCCGTTATGCAGATGGTGCAGATATATCTTCGCCGGGCCAGACCATTGTGCTGGGTCGCCACGTGATTCCCGAGTTTGCCCTTCGTGTCGAATGCGGCGGAGCAAGGTTTACTTGGATCCTTGATGTCTTTGTGAGGGCATGCCCATGGTTGCTGACCCATATGTTCGGAGCGTATATGTCGAGTTAGCGGGCCCTTCTTTCTGAACCCCGCAGAACAAGGAGGGTGGTCTTTGCACTGTCCATCATCAATCGTAAAGCTCCGAAGCTATAAGCTCTGATGAACTCACAATGTAAGGAAACGTCTTAAGGTGGCTCTCCACGTGACGTTTTAGATGCTGACTCGTGGAGAATCTAGCACCACATTCCCTCATTCCACCCTCACTGTTTTCAACTCCTTCCGCCGGCTCTGAAGCTTTCCGCTTGAATCCGAATTCCCCTCGATCGTCCTCTTTCCCCGGTGGAATAAGGAAGGTACACCTATAAGGTTTCTCCTTGCTATGCATAGCCTTAACATGAGCCTTTAAGTGTGAGTCTCGAAGGAAAGATTTATCGCAGTTTTCCGGATCCAAGGTGCATTTAAACGGGCGGTCGCCAGTGTGGGATCGGAGATGCTCTTCGAGACGGCATGGACGGGTAAAGGATTTATTACAATCTTCATAGGTACAGGCAAACCCTAGAGTAGATGTAGGTCAGTTTAAGGACTCCAATCTTTTAAGTGGGTGATGGACTTTTTTCCCGTGGCTTCGAAACTTGCTTCTTCTTTGTAGCTGTCTTTACCGCAACGGCGGGTTGGGAAGAAGGCGGAGTGGTGCTGGGAGAATCATTGTTTGGATGCGGAGATGTCTCACGGGAAGTAGTCTGAGAGTTGGCAGAGCTTCGAGAGTGCCGGGGAGCTCTAGGCGCAGCTGCTTCTCCATTGGCCTTCGTCCGTTTCGCAGCGGGAGCGCGAGTAGCAGGCGACGATGTTTTCCGTTTGCTGGTGGCCGGCTGTGGCTCCACGCTTGCCTGGTAGGAGAGTTTTATCCTGCCGGGCATTGCGGGCTGAGAAGCGTCGAAGGACTGGAGAAGGCTGGTGGACGTTGGGAGCAAACGCACATGTATAGTACATTTGATGATTTCCACAAAAAAAGTTCATTGTGCGTGTAACCATTGATGCCGCTAAGATAAGACTGAGATAAGATTATCTACTTAGTAGAATTACTCAGACTGGGGTAGCCGTGCAGGGTTCGCCTCTTGCTCTGCGCAAGAGAAACTTTCTGCCATCGCACTAAACACCTCGTCCTCAACCACAACCACAACCAACCTCAACCACCATGTCTGACTTTGGCGACGATGGCAACGAGCCCGAGTTTAATGACGACTTTGATGAGCCCGTTGACGATTTCGAGGATGAACCCACCTTCAGCGACAACGAGCAGGAGGGCGGTGACACCGGCCCGAACGGCGCCGTAAATGGCGACCACGACTTTATCGCGAGCGGAGATCCTGCTGCCGCCGCAGCTGCCGCCCAGCAGGGAGGCGCAAAGAAGTTCGAGAGTAAGAAGATTCCCGACGACCAGCGCAACACCACACCGTATATGACCAAGTACGAGCGCGCGAGGCTGTTAGGGACAAGGGCGCTGCAGATCAGGTAGGTACAACGGCGGCGGCGGCGGTAGCGAGTAAGAGGAAATGAAGGCGCGGCGACTGATGCGCTGATAGTATGAATGCGCCTGTCCTGGTCGATACCGGTGGTGAGACGGATCCCCTTCAGATTGCGTTGAAGGAGTTGCAGGAGAAGAAGATCCCCCTAGTTGTGAGGAGGTATCTACCGGATGGGAGGTATAACTCGACCTCTCCGCAAGTGCTAGTCGTTTCATCCAAAGCTAACATATTGCTTCACAGCTATGAGGACTGGCGTTGCGAAGAACTCATATAAGCTACATATCAAACATGGACGCTGTTCTGCCCCCCAGCAGATTGTGGATTAGTCCTTTCATAAGCACGTCAGTTTGCCATAGAATCTTCCTCCACCACGATAAATTGTCAGATACCGGAGTTTACAGCGGGTTTGGTCTTGAATTATTTACTATTTGTTTTTGCTCCTCCATTGATTGGGCTCTCGTGCAAACTGTACCTAGAATGCACAGCCGTTTCATATCCAATAAATATGATTTTATACTGCCAGAAATCAGAGTGCAATTGTGTGAGAGATATATATGCTTATGGCTGGTTACTGGGCTTGGGATATCCATGATGTGTTCGTCCAATATTCTTATCTCCCCCGGGCAGAAATACATTAATTTGACTTGATTTTTAGAGAAGGATAACGCTCTAAGACTACCATACTCTGAGAGCACATGTATGAATGAGGTTAAGTGTGAATTACCGCATGAGCCATCACTCACTTCCTTTCCATCTGCACAAAACTCTTCTTAGATATCAACATGGGAGCATCGCAGTTAATATCTACCTTCGACACCTTCCGCCATTTGTCTGCACCACCAGCAACTTACCATTACCATATTCATGGCCTCTCTTACTCCCTCTCCCTCTCCCTCTCCCTCTCCCTCTCCTCTGCCTCACCCACACCATATCGACGCCGCAGTCAATTCAATTACTCCGTCCCACTGTCTTCATTGCCAAAACTCAAGACACCAGCTCGAGACTCCCCCCACAACAGACGACAAGATGATGCGACGATTGCTCTTAATGCTCCCTTTCTGTCCTCCCAGCCCTAGCACGGCATCCACCAACTCCTCTTCCGAAGACTACACAGACCGAGCACACCTCCACACCTTCGGCCTCCATATTCGCATGCTAGGACCAATCCACACCAGCCCCTCACCCTTGCACCCCCTCGTCAACCCCCTCCCCCTCACCCTCGGCTTCGAAATCCCACTATATGGAGACCAACACGCAATGACGCCCACCTTCCACGTCATCCACGCCTCGCGCTTCAACAAGTTCGACCCAGCACAACCCCAGGTATTCCTCACCCTCTCGGACTCTTCTTCCTCGTACCTCCCCTGCCCCGGTTACAGCGCGGGCACAAACTCTCTCTTCTTCCTCGCCCGACCGTTAGGGCAGAACTCACCCCTCCAGATCGAGGTACTTGCCAAAATGGAAGTCGAGGGGCTCATCAAGCGCACCGGCCGAACTGTAGGGGAGGTAATGGCACAGGAGTATCACGTTGACATTCCTATCGAGGGATTGGCCAAGAAATGTGGTGGCTGCGGACGCTGGGAGGCTTTGGTTAAGCGTCCGGGGACGGACGGGGTGCCAGTGCGAATGGCGTATAGGTACCGCCGCTGGCAGACATGCGGGGGGTGTGGCGTCGCGTGGTTCTGTAGTCACGAGTGTCTCAGGATGGCGTGGGAGAATGGGCATTGGCGCGGATGTTTGAAGTTGCGTGGGCTTCGCGATTCCATGTTGGCGTTGAGGGATTATGTGCTTGGATGGTAAATGAAAGGGAAGGGAAAGGTTGGGTTTGGGTCCATCGAGGATTGGGGTCGGAATCTGGCTGGGGATTTGGGTAGTTTCTAGTGAGCAGTATTTATATATAACTCTCATTTCATAGGGGTCAAATGGAAATGTACCTTCTCGCAAAAAAGAGAGAATGCCGTAATTGGGAATGCCTATGGGCATTATGCAGCTGCTCGATTTATATGCCTGGAAGTCATGCCGTAATACATAGCCATATCAGACTAAATGCACGGTAAATATACCTTCACCAGACTCCCAAAAACCAACTCCTAAGAGATAGACTCGTGAAATAATAATAAAATCCCATTCATCAGTATTCGCCAGCCATTAATGGGGATAAAACAATCTATTCACCTTAATGATAACCGTAATAGATAGCTATACCGGCCAAAAACACGATAAATACATCTTCAACCAGACTCAAACTTCTAGGGTGATCTCGCAGGCTAGAATGATGGGTGGTCTCATTCAGCAGTGCTCACTAACCACTGATGGAATAAAACAGCCCGTCCACTTTTAATAATATCAGCAGCTACAGTTACATCAATAGTTCGGTACATACATCTAATAAGAGACTGCTTAATGAATCCTTCGAAACGTACTCTGATCAAAGTGGGAAATGGTAAGACTTATAAAGTTCACCATGGAGGATTTATTCTCACGGCTTCTGTTGGGTTTTGCCTACAATCATATTCATATCAATTATCGTCTACCTGATTTTTTAATCTCACGTTTGTAAATGGGCTTTTCTTCTGGATCAGCTATGTATAGTTACAGAGTATAAAAACCAGATATAAAGGGATCAAGTGAGTCGGAGGTCGTTAGTTTAATGGGTAGACAAGAAAATATACTTCCATATCACTTCATTAAGGCAAGAACAAGAGATCAGAATCGACAATGCTTAGTTCTAACAACACATATGAAGTAGAACAATATGTCGAACACCAAGAAACCCCAAAGTAATAACCATCGTAATCTCATCATTCATCCCCGCCCAAACGAAACCCAACTTTTGCTAACATAAGAGATAAGAAATCAAAGCCCAGCCAAGAAAGAAACCTGAAAGAGAAAAGTACTAGACTACAAGAGAACAGGGTAAAAGAAACGATCCGTCTAATCGACCTCCTCCATGGAGCTCTCAGCCGCCTCTGCGGGAGCCTCAGTGGGAGCAGCAGCTTCCTCGGGCTTTTCCTCCTCACTGACATCCAATCCGAGAGCAACCAAGCTGTTGATACGTTTGGCGAAGGAGTTTGGATCCTCGAGGGTAAAACCTGAAGACAACAAGGCGGTCTCGTAGAGGAGGTGGCAGATGTCGGACACCGCCTTGGATGCACCCTCATCGGCAGCCTTGTCCTTGAGGGCCTTGATGATGGAGGACTTGGGGGAGATTTCGAAAGTCTTCTTGGAAGCCATGTAAGAGCTCATGGAAGTATCACGAAGAGCCTGAGACTTCATGATACGCTCCATGTTGGCGGACCAACCGAATTGACCGGTACGGATGGCAGCAGGGGCATCGACAAGCTTGTGGGAGACAACAACCTTCTCAACCTTGTCACCCAAAACCTCCTTGAGAGTCTTGGCCAAGGCCTCGAACTCCTTGATCTCCTCCTCACGCTGCTTTTTCTCCTCTTCAGTCTCCTCGAGCTCGAAGTCCTTAGTGATATCAACCAACTTCTTGCCGTCAAACTCCTTCAACTGAGTGAAAGCGTACTCGTCAATGGGATCAACCAGAAACAAGACTTCGAAGTTCTTGGCCTTGAGAGCATCAAGGAAGGGCGACTTAGAGACGGCCTTGAGGGACTCGCCGGTGATGTAGTACATCTGCTTCTGGTGCTCCGGCATGCGGGTAACGTAGTCCTGGAGGGAGGTAAGCTCTTCGCCGGAGGACTTAGTGGAGTGAAAGCGGAGGAGCTTGGCAAGAGCGGGGCGGTTCTGGGAGTCCTCGTGAACACCAAGCTTGATGTTCTTGCTGAAGGCGCTGTAGAACTTGTCGAACTGCTCACGGTCCTCGGCGATCTCGTTGAACATCTCAAGGGTCTTCTTCACGATGTTCTTGCGGATGACCTTCATGATCTTGTTCTGTTGGAGAGTCTCACGAGACAAGTTGAGGGGGAGATCCTCAGAGTCAACGACACCCTTGATGAAGCCGAGCCACTCGGGGATCAAGTCGGTAGCATCGTCGGTAATGAAGACACGGCGGACGTAAAGCTTGATGTTGTTCTTAGTACGCTTGGTCTCGAAGAGGTCGAATGGCGCGCGCTTGGGAACGAAAAGGATGGCCTTGAACTCAAGCTGACCCTCAACGGAGAAGTGCTTGACAGCGAGGTGGTCCTCCCAGTCGTTGGAGAGAGACTTGTAGAACGAGGCATACTCCTCGGTGGTGATATCCTGGGGATTGCGGGTCCAAATAGGCTTGGTCTTGTTCAGCTCTTCCTCCTCTTCTTTGATCTCCTTAACCTTCTTCGTCTTCTTCTCTTTCTTCTCCTCGTCTTCGTCAACCTAGCAAAAAGTTAGCAATGTCCATTAAACCCAACAAAATTCAACTTTGGTTACAAACCTCCTCAATCTTGGGCGTCTTGTCATCATCGTCTTCCTTCACCTCGTCATCCTCATCAGGAACCTCGGTCTCGACCTCCTTGGTGACATGGAGGAAGATAGGGTACGAGATGAACTCGGAGTGCTTCTTGACAATCTCCTTAATCTTGGACTCCTGGAGGTACTCCTGCAGACCATCCTTGATGTGAAGGATAATCTTGGTACCACGTCCGATCCGTGGGGTCTCCTCATCCAACTTAATGGTGAAAGATCCACCGGCGCTAGACTCCCAAATGTATTGCTCTAAAGATATTGTTAACTGTTGAATCTCGAGTGGGTTGTAATAAAACTCACCATCATCATTTGACTTGGTAATGACCTGGACCTTATCTGCTACGAGGTAGGCAGAGTAGAAACCAACACCGAACTGACCAATCATGGAGATATCTGCACCAGCAGAAAGGGCCTCCATGAACTGCTTAGTACCAGAGCGAGCAATGGTACCAAGGTTGTTGACGAGGTCGGATTTTGTGAAACCGATACCAGTATCGACACTAACGGGGATGTTAGCAAACGAATAAAACAAGTAGTAATTAAGATGGCGAGAAAACGTACATCGTCAAAGTCTTTTCCTCTGCATTGGGGATAATGGATATCCGTAGGTCCTTCTCGGAATCGAGGACAGATGGGTCGGAAAGAGAGAGGTAGCGGATCTTGTCAAGAGCATCGGAAGCGTTCGAGATGAGTTCTCGCAGGAAGATCTCCTTGTTTGAGTAAACAGTGTTGATGATCAAGGAGAGCAGCTGAGAGATTTCAGCCTGGAACTCGAAGGTCTCAGCGTGTTCAGCCATGGCTACTATAACCTCGAAACACGTCAGCCAATCCGCTTCTCAATGGTACTACTAGTGGGGCAGAAATGAATGGCGGGGTAGGTAACACTCACGTACGGATTGGTTTGTAGATGTAAGGTGATGAAATTATTCAAAGATACTAACGAAGTGAGTAGCAGGGAGAGCGAAGAGTGAATAGGTTGAGAGTGTTTGATGGTCGAGGAGAAGAGAGGAGAGAATCGGGGGAGAAGGGGAGAATTTAGAGGGCCCAAGGTGAGGCTTTGCCAAGGCGAGTGTGACACCGTAACTTCTAGCGGTTTCTACGCAGAACAATGCAGAAAAAACGGCCCTTTCCTCTTCCGTTTTGGGGCCTTTGGCTCCTCCGCAAACGCGGGTTCCTTCGTCCGCCAAACAAGCCAGCTTATTCCTCTGGAGGAAAAGCTTGCGGCATCAATGGCCACCGGCAGATTCTCCTGTGCTCTTTTCTTTGCGGCCCAGAACTTCAGGAGCTCCAAAGTCAAGCTTTGAATCTTATCTTATCTCTACACCCTTGCTAGTCCGCAGTGATTCTCCAGTATCTTCTGTCCGCTTCCACCAGCTTCCTTCCAGCAGCTTCAGCCTCGTTCCTGCATCGGAGCAGATGTTTCATATCCTGAAATGCAAAAAAACCCCAGTTCACTGTTCTGAGGCGTCCAGATGTTTTCACAAACACCGTAGCCCAATTCCTCGACTGTGAGAGAGGTCCGGATTATTTGGTTATGCCAAGTTGCGGCTCTTTCTTCGGTAGAGGCTCTCCGATAACCGTGCCTGGTCTATATTTGGAACTTCACAACCTAGAGTTCGCGTTCATAACCTGCAGCCCGCCTCCTTTGTCAAAGAAACCCTCAGCACCATGCGTCTTTCCGTCTCTTCAGCTCCTCCGGATTCCTGGAAACACTTCGAATGCGCTAGAACCGGTCGTCGAGTCCGGCTCAAACACGTTCGGCAAGCGGCATCAGTCCGATTCAAGATGGCTACTGTTCCGAACCAAGAGTTCCTCATACACGATGCACCTGGCACACCATGTCTCCCGCGTTCCGCTCACCGACGGAAGGACCTACAACGCCCTGTGTTAAGCTTCTTTTCCTAGAGCAGAAGACCCAAACATCTACTAGCGACAACCAGCGGTAAACATCTTGTTCGGATTCAAACGTACTTGAATTTCCGTGCCGGTGTTACTTTTCTTGGCATGAGCAACATGATTGATCCCTCAGCCTGGATGCTATGTGAATGAGCGCCAATTTGCTATCGCAAACAATCAGGGCATCCCTAAGTTCCCACCGTTTTTGTTCTTTTCAAACTCTCCTTTGAGAGAAGAAAACAGCGAAAGCACAAAGTTGCCTAGCTACCCTAAACGTTAGTAGTAGTTAAGCAGTTGGCAGTTGGTGAAACTTGCATCACATGCCAAAAACCTCACATTATCCCCACTTCCCTGTTACAATGGCCTCCACCAATTCCATCTCTCGTCTCATCGCAAAAGCCTACGCCACCGCTCTTGCCGCCGGCGACCTGATAGCTACCACCTCAGCTGCAGCCACCGACCTGCTTCTTAACGATGTCTCAGTAATCCTTCCCCTCCCTGACCGCCCGTTGAACCATGTATGCTAACTTCTCCAGTACCGCCTCCGCTACTGCCCCTCACTCCTCCGCAAACCCCAAGCCACAAACCCACACACAACCACCCCAAAGCCCAACCCCTTCCTCCCGCCGCACCCAGGTCTCCTCATCCCTGCCACAATCCCTGGCTACAACCTAGTCCTAAACAGCGTCCCCATAATCCCACACCACTTCCTCCTCTGTACCTCCACCTTCGAGCCGCAATCCGCGCCGCTACGCCCCGAAGACGTCACCGCAGTCTACAACGTGCTAAACGCCTGGGACCAGCCCGAAGAGCGGTTATACGGGTTCTTCAACAGCGGCCCCCACAGCGGCGCATCCCAGCCCCACCGTCACGTACAGTTCTTTCCGCTCCTAAAGGAGCGCGTGTTGCCATGCGATGCCTCTCCCGCCGGTACGGTGTGGACGCATCCCGGGTTTCCGTTTAAGTCCTTTTGTATCCGCCTCGTGAGTGGTGAGGCGGCGGAGGTGATGGATGCGTATGCGATGCTGCTGGGAAAGATAGAGGATGCGGTGGGGAAGGGCGGGAGCTATAATATGGGGGTCACGAAGGAGTGGATTGTGCTTGCACCTAGAACTAGTGATGATGGAGAGAAAGGGGTAGGGGTTAATGGAACGGTGTTGGTGGGGGAGGTTATGGTGAAGACAGAGGAGGCTTGGGAGTTTATTACGAGTGGTGGGTTGGAGGGGGTGTTAAAACGGATTGGGGTGGTTAATGAGGTTGCTGGGGAGGGGGGTAGACTTTAATGGTGATTAGACAGGTTAAGCCCTTGCTCGGAGGTTCCGAAGAGTAAAGGTTCGACGGAAACTGGTAGATTTTATTAGGAATAGAGAAGGATATCTCTCGGCTATTTCTGTTTACTTTCTGTTCAATCTGAATCCCGAATCCCTTTTATTCTAAACGCAAGTGCACTGGTGCGAGGTGCGGAGATTGTGAGTGGCTGAACACTGCAGCATCGAGTATCACCTTCCTGCAATGAATCTTGTACTCGTTATATAAACTTAGGATATCTCTCCTCACTGCATGAATCGGTCAGTGCCTGCCTGTGCGCTTAGTGAAGCCTTGTGTCTAGATTTTAGTTGGTTCATCTGCGGATGCAGGAACCCTACGCACGCCATTGGATGGGTCACTGTTACATCCATCCAGAAATGTGATTGTGTGGAGTCCACCAGTTTTTTTACGAAGTGGAAATTCAAGTCGAGTGACGGATTGTGACTGTAGTACTTGAGCATACTGTAGACTTCCGCAGCATGGCTTCGAGTATTGTTCAGCATGGAAGACAGGCGTAACTATCCAATGGGCCCTGGTCCAGGACAGCCATTGGCCATAGTATTGATTCACATTCTCAGCTGTGTTCAATACGCTTCTTTAAGTATGTACTCTTACATCTGAACCTTGCAAAAAATCAGATAGCCACACCAAAACGAAGCCAAACTCCAATACATGACGTCGTGAACTAGCTCATAACTTCATGACATGGTACACCTAGACAAAACACCAAACCCAGGACAAGCAGATACCAGATTATGCTTCCATATACGCTAACCAACATGCGCCTACTTCACATAAACATTTACCGTATTTACTATATCCTCCACCTCGGCACCCCACTGCAGCAACAGCTCAACACTCTTTCCATTCCCCTCCCTTTTCGCCGCAGCCAGCGCACTCCCGTACCGTCCCCCGCTCTCATTCACGTCCGCGCCCGCCTCAAGGAGTAGCTCCACAATCTTGTGGCTATCTTCCTGCGCGGCGCCTTGGAGGGCAGTGTGGTAGAATCCTCCTATTGCGTTCACATCCGCCTCATGGTGAAGAAGGAGGGAAGCGGCATTGTAGTTCCCTGTTGATGCGGCGGCTTGGAGGCAGAACCCGTACCGCGTGTCAGGGTGGTAGGTATTTATATTCGCCCCGGCAAGAATGAGGGACGTGATCTTTTCTTCAGAGTCGCCGTATTGGATGCAGTTGTAGAGGCGCTTGTCGAGTGCCCTGTCGTAGGGGGGAGCGGTGCGGCGGGTGCGGATTGTTTCTGAGGAGAGGGGGTTGAGAATGAGGGGGATGGGGGTGGGAGGGAGTGAGGGGTGTGGAGTGGTGTTTGGGGTGGGGGGTGGAGAGGAACCGTTTTCGCCGAAGTTGGGACGGGGATGGTCGTAGCTTAGGGGCGTAGTTGCTGGCATGTTGGGTTCGTTGTGGTATGGGAGAGTGGAGGAGAAACTGCGGAATGTACCACGGGCCCGACGTAGGTGTCGCGAACTGCAGAGTGCTATTAGGAGCATCAGCATTGCGCAGAAGGCAATTAGTCGTGGGTTTAGTAGGCGCACGTCATCGCCAGGTGGGTGGCGAGAGTTCGAGAGCAGCTGGTCTTCGGACTGGTGGGATTTTCGGGAGTGGTATAGGCCTTGATAGGCACCGCGGAGAGGACATCTACTACCTACTCCTCCCGCGGCTGGTGGTGGTGCTCGAGGTCCCAGTAGGTGAGGGGGAGGCTTGAAGGGGTTTTGGGAGATTTTGAGGCATGCTGGGATTGCCTCTGCGTCCTGGGGGGCGATGCATCTTAGCTGTAGGTACACTCGAAATAGTAGGTGTTTTACCTGATCTTTGCAGAAACTTCGGAATTCTAGTTCTCGCTCCCATTCATCCCCACTGAGCGCTTTTTCTGAAATCTGAAAGCTGAGTATGGACCAGACCCAGGATGTTAGCATGCCGATAAGTGTGCCCATAATGAAATTCTTGAAACTTTCAAATGATGGAGTCATTCGCTTCCATGCATTCCATATTTTAACCTGGAACTCGTGGTAAGTAATGGGTATTTGGGTCTTTGTGCTCTACGCAGGGCAGGACCTACACTGTGGAAGGTATTCTGTTTTGTTATCGAAGGTTGTTCAACTAGTGGGAGCCACCGGTTAGGTGCAGTTGTCATGGATGCTGATACCGGCGAGACTTCTAGCATATCTCTGTGCAGGAGTATGGATGGTTTGTTTTCCAAGACTAATCCTACAAACAAAAGTCCAAGCCCTGTTGAAGAGTGTGTATAATTGTTTGTGAGGGGCGAATTCGAAGGATGATGAAGAACTTCGCAACCTTCACCTGGGACCCTGGATACAGCTTATAGGAAATCTGACTTACAGATAAGGCTGAAGATAAATGCCAATGACGCAGAGTGGTTTCTTACGGGGAATGCCCGGAGAATCACTGCCCACTGATTTTGGTCACGTTCTAAAACTACCGCAGCTTACTCTCCAACCGTTGCTAACCGCTTCCAATCATTGGGATTCAAGTGTTCTCGAGATATTGGGTGACACGATCATAGCGGTGTTGATTATTGTGGGAAATGAAAACCTGGGGCTGTGTGGAGTTGTAAGGCTGTAACTGAAGCGGACCTAGCTGTTGGTAGTCAACACCACCTTGATCACGATGGCATCGGGGTCCTCAATCCCACCAACCTTGTCCGAAATTACTCTAATGGGGTTTGATATGTATATCCCATCCCTTGGAGGTGCAGTGTTACGTTGAGGCCTGCATATGTAGTGGCCTCGAATCAGGCTCACAATTGCACTAAGATGAAAATGGAAGTGACAAAAAGGGAATAGTATTGTGAGGGAATGGAATTGTGAGAGAGCTTGGAGACATTGCTCCACATAAAGTTCACAGGTTAACTTAGTGAAAATTTCAACACCACAGATTTGGACTGGGTTTGCATGGAAAGAAGAGTTTCGGGTAAAGGAAATAAAGTTTATATGGGGTGCTAAGTAAGTCAGGTAAAATTTGTAGTATAAAGTAAATAGACATAACTTGGTCAAACTTGTTATAACCTGAATCAAGCTGGATCAGCTTTGGGTTAAGACAGCAGTAAGGGTAAATGTGATTGAATTTTTTAAAAACAACTTGGTATTAACTCAAGTAGAGGTAAACTAATACCCTCTAACAATTCAGCTTTTAAGAGATGATTTGAATTTTTGATTGAGTAATATCTCTATACCTTTTCCCTTTACTTTTCTTTACAATTTTGGTTAGAATTAGACTCACCATATCAGTTAGTATGAAATTAGTTGAGATTAAAGGTCAGTGTATAAAGCTATAGAGATATTAACCTCAAATTAGACTCTAGTTCATTTCATATAATATAGAGATATATTTCCTGATGCTTCCCATATTGTCACTAGTTCTTCTGTGTCCTTTCTAATTTGTCCCCAGTACTTTCAGATATGTCTAAAGGCTGCTATACCAGTCCAGTCAAGTCTGACATTTTACCATTCCAGAATTCGCATCCAATAACTTCCATATTCTCCCAGAAACTCATAGTGACAAAAATAAATTTCACTGATCTGTATGCCACAAACTCGAAAGCACATTGCACAACTATAGAGTATATTGGAAAAAACAACAGATTCTTTGGGAAAATTACTGCTGAATTGGAAAATTGTAGTTATTATTTATTTTCAATAATTTTAAAGTATATATTTAGTTTCTATTCTGATTTATATATCCACATATCAAGGTACTTACTTCAGCAAAATGATAAATGATCTGTAAGCCATACACATACATCTGGGATACTCTGATAAGCCTCACCAGTACATTGAAGTATTTCAACACACTTTCACACCCCCCTGGTACTATACAATGTGCTTTCAGATACTGCAAGAGCATTCTCAGATGCTCCTGAAAGCTTCTGCTGTTGTGGGGATCCTTTCAAGCTGTTTTAAAATTGGACTTATATAATAGTCAAGTTTTGAAGTAGCTGAGACATTAGCAAAAGTGTAAATCCATCAGCAAAATGTATTTTAGTCACTGGGACACTCCAGGAGTGTCTGAGAGGATATGGAGTGTAACCTGGAATGTATTAACTTCTGGAGAGTAGCAGACTATCGGAGGGCATTCTTGCTGGCCTTTGGAGTTACTGAGATCTCTGATGACTGGTACAGGAGTACCATGAGACTGATTGTGATAGGTTTGAGAACACCTTGGAGTGCCAGTGATAACTTTCATTGCATCTGGGAGAACCGGGGAGCGCCGGCGACAAGTCTGGAATCATCTTGAATAATAGTAGAGCAGTCTCGGAAGAACAATATCTTTTTTGGGAATGCTGCTGGTGCATCTGGAAATCATAGCTACTACTTATTGTTCAACAATTGTTAAAACTCATGTATTCAGTTTGTATTCTCATCTATGTATCTATATATCAATGTATCTATGTACCTAGATAGCTACCCATCCACACGGGGTATATCTGTACTTGCTGCAGATAGTATATGAGTGCAATTCAAGGTACGGCTGACAATGACGATCGAGTGAACTCAGAGATAAACTCGAAGGCTGTGATTGAGTCAGTTTGAATATATGCACTTGGAGGCGATGAGAGTGCAAATATAGTGGCTGTAATTGTACGAGTTTGGAGATGCACTTGGAGGCAGTAATCGAGTGCATTTGGAGATACACTTGGAGGCCCTGATTGAGTGACCTTAGAGATGTACTCTGAGATTGTGATCAAGTGAGTGTGGAAATCCACTTGGAGTCCATGCTAGTGCAAATCTGGAGGCTGTAATCGAGTGAGATTGGAGGTACACTTGGAGGCCGTGATTGAGCCAGTTGGGAGATGCACCTGGAGGCCTTGATCGATCAAGTTTGGAGATATGGACTCGGAGACCCTAATTGAGTGAGGTTGGCGATGCACTTGGAGGTAATGATTGTGCGAACTTGAAGGTTGTAATGAAGCGAGTGTGGTGATACACTTGGAGGCCATAATTGAGTGAGTTTGAAGATGCACTTAGAGGCCGTAATTGAGTGAGATTGGACAAGCACTTGTAGGCGGTCTATGGAAGGTGCGCTGGGTGCTGAGATTCTGTTAATCAGTTAGTTGACTTGAAACTGTGGGAATGTGACAATGTGACTAGTATTAGCAACGGTTCCGGGTTACCCAGCTGCGGTCCAGGTTTGGAACCGGACCGGATGGTCCAGTCCGGGTTGTTACCCGGAAAACAGGGGTACCCACCGGGTTCGGGGACGGGTTCAAACCGGACTGCGGTTCCATTTTACGGTTCCAACAACTTTGGCTCCAATTAAGTATTTTAGTTTTTATCATATCATGACATGGACAATATGTATATTGTTCAGCTTTAGCCGCTCTTTCTCCTCCTGCATTCAAATTTGCAATCCGACTGATATTCGTTGAATGGTTGTGAAATAATGGCTGAATTTAAGCGGAATTGGCGGGTTTTCAATCGCGACTCAACGAATACTTGTCGGATCGCAAATCTGAAAGCGGGAGGTGAAAGAGCGACTAAAACTACACAATCTACGTATTGATCATGTTGTGATATGATCAGAACTCAAATACTTAATTGCAGCAAGAAATGTTGACTTTTGAGGAGCGGGTTTTGTGTGGAAACCCATTGCAACCGTTCGGTTCCGGGTTGGGACTGGACCCGGAACCGACCAGGGAATTTGGACACGTTGCTAACACTAAATGTTACTTTACCTTTGAGCTGTCTTGGAGGGCTGGCTGATGGCGGTCGATCGTTTAGGGAGGTATGCCGGAAGCTGAAGCTCCATTCAGAGGTCAACTTCAAATTATGGGAATAAAGTGAAGACAAACAATTGTGGGTGGATGGTGACTCAGTGTATGCTGTACTCAGTGTATGCTGTACTCGGTGTATGCTGTACTCAGTGTATGCTGTACTCGGTGTATGCTGTACTTGGGGTATGCTGTACTCGGTGTATGCTGTACTCGGTGGACGCTGTACTCGGTATATGCTGTACTCGGTATATGCTGTACTCTGTATATGCTGTACTCGGTGTATGGTGTACTTGGTGTACGGTGTACTTGGTGTATGCTGTACATGGTGTATGCTGCACTCAGTATCAACTCATGATCATGGCATCCAGAGATAGAGAGAGATGACTCAACTTTCTGTTCTGCGATGATGCTTGAGTTGTAGATGTGAAAGAGAGCGATGGGGGATGAAGATGAGAATGACATTGGGGATTGCAGCGGATATGAGAAATCAGGGGTATGACTTGCCTGATTGGGTTGGGGAGTCCTCGTATCAGTATGACTACATGCCGGATAGGGACTCATACCTGCCATATTGGGGATCGTGAATTGACTCGTACATGAAATTCTCTGAAGTCTCCGTTTCTCATGTTGATTTCCCTCATCTCCTCCCATCTCTCTGTTCTTCGTCCTCAACTCTATGGTCACCTAAGAATACGAAGTTAAGTCATACCTCTCTATCTCTCCATGCAAGGATCAAGAGTGGACACAGAGTACTGCATCCGCCGAGTACAAGTGTACACCGAGTACAGCATTCACCGAGTACAGCATACACCGAGTACAGCATACACCGAGTACAGCATACACCGAGTACAGCATACACTCAGTTACCATTACACTGAGTACAGCATACACTGAATACAGCATACACTGAGTATTGCATACACCGCGTACTGCATTATGTCTCCTACTCCCAGTCAGTCTCTCATCTCTTAGCAGATCATGTTGTACTCAATTCTCTACATTCCTACAATTACTAATTAACCAATGAATAGAGTCTCATCTCCAGTTTTGCCTTCCTCCTGAATTACCGCCTCCAGATTGACTGTCTTCAAGTACTCCTCCAATCTCACTTGATTACGGCCTTTAGTTGCATCTCCAAACTTGCTCCATCACAGCCTCCAAGTTCACATTCTCATGGCCTCCAAGTGCATTTCTCCAAACTTACTTGATCACAGCCTCCAAGTGCATCTCCAAATTCACTCTGATGGCCTCTTAGTTCGCACTCTCATGGTTTCCAAGTGCATACCTCCAAACTCATATGATTGCAGTCTCCAAGTTTGCATGATCACAGCATTGGTGTCCATCTCTAAGTTCACTCGATCACGGTGTGGTGAAATGCTGGAGCTTGAAGGCAGACAGCCTATCATCAACACCCCACTACACATCGCATAGTATCTGAAGGAAATTATTTGGAAAAAGCCTTTCTGGCTTGAGAAGTGCAGGCAGAGAGTGAGAGGATATGAAGGAATACGCGGCCATAATGAACCACACAAATTGCATGGATCTATGAACGGTCGGCAAGGGTTCATGTGGAACTACACAAATTGTGTGGATCTATGAAAGCTTGGCAAGAGTACGTGAGACCAAGAACTGGAAAAGAAAGAATGTGTATTTTGTATAATTCGATCATGTCTATATACTCTGGGGTCTCCGAAATATACACTCTCTGTCACTGAGTCCATCTCCATTATCCCTGTATCTCCATATGTCTATATATACTAGTGAGACTTAGATAATACATGCCATATTATGAGGTAGTGAATCTTGTGACTGTAATAAAGACGAATATGATAATGAAATACCTTGTGGTTGTGGAACCCTAAGAACCACTGCTGTTGTTGTTGCTGTTTATTTATACTGTGTTCACTTTTACTAGAGTATGACAAAACCTCAAACCCCCTCCGCCTCTGGGCGAGCTGGCTGGATGGTGGAGCTCCCCTTCTGCTAGTATTAGCAATGGTTCCAGTTTTGGACCCGGCCGGTTTTATAGGTCTGCGCGGCAATGGCCTTACCCCATCAAAAATCGACGATTTTTAAGCGAACCATCATTTTAAGGCCACAAATATCGATCAGAGAGTTTAGTGTTTGGTATGTAAGATATGCAGCTCTGCGCGGCGCATCTTTTGGCCGTCTCCGATTTTTGATATCTTTAAATATCAGCAAGCGGCAGTCCAAAAAGCTCGTTTTTACGCCAAAAATGACAATAATTTCAAAGCAGCTTGCTGAGTTTTAAAGATATCAAAAATCTGGAACTACTAGAAGATGCGTTGTTTGAAGCTGCATATTTCATGTATCGAACACTAAATTATCGGATGAATATTCGTGGACTTAATTGAGGGAACCATTTCGCACAAACCCAGACCGAACCGGTCAGGTCCGGGTTTTCTTGGAACCACTATAATAGAAACGGTCTGCAAACTGAACCATTGCTAACACTACCTCCCACTACCTGTTATCACTGCTGACAAATGAAAGTTGAAAGATTGATAGTCTTACCTGCTCACGACGTCTGTTACAGACCTGTGCTGAGGTCTCAGCTGCTTTCGAAGTCTGCTGCCAAACTGCGCAGATCTCTCAGCTCCTCCAAAATTTGACTATTGCACAATTCAATTTTGTAGTATCCTGAATACACCTCCATAACTTCAGATGCTTTTAGGAGCACCTGAGAATGCCCTTACAGAGTCTGGAAGCACATTGCAAAGCTCCAGGGGGGCCTGGGAGTATCTGGAAGTACTTAGAAGTACTGGTAAGGGCTACCTGTTACACCTTTGGTGTTACAGGTATATTTCTGGGATAATACTGGATCACTCGATAATAGTAATATGGATACTCGATCTGGAATTACGAATTATCACTTGGATTTCCTTATTGGATCCACCTTCCAGAATTTGTTCACTGATTAGGCACATCTCCATTACCCTACCTTCGTATCAATAGATCAATGACAGCGATCCAGTCAGGTGTGAGCAGGATGTGTATTATCTGTAGATTGGTAATGGTTATGGGATCTCTATTGCCAATAGTCACTCCTTATCGGCAGGAAACCTAATTCCTAGTCGCTGAACAAACAACTGTTCTCTTATGCTCCAATGGTTCATTCCTTATAAGATGAGATGTCGTCAATATCAAACCACTACAACATCTTGAGATATGCAGAGTCACATCAGAGATAAGTTAGTAACCAATAATCTATATATTGAAGCCCGGTTGACCAAATGGACATATATGAATCAACCGTTATTTTGACCACACCTTCTTGGTCTGGCAACACAACACTTGGGATTCATATGTCCTGAGTGGCGTGGGATACTCTCCATTCAATATACGCATCGGCAAAAGTGCAAATTGACTATAGGCTGCGCTACGCCCACACGTGCACATGCAAAGCTCATAGCAAGCTTCCCGTGGACCCCTGCATGACGCCCAGCCTATAGTCATCTATAGTCGATTCATTGAGATGTGCGCGTGGGCCTATGGACCTATATACAGCTGCCGGTCAGAGATTGACCTATACTTGTCTTTACTGCGTGCTGATATACCGGTACTGTACACACTATCGCTGTGAGTCTGCATGAGAGCCTGCTGGCAATTGACAGCCTGCTTGAGAGCCTACTTGAGAGCCTGCTTGAGAGCCTGCTTGAGAGCCTGCTTGAAAGCCTGCTTGAGAGCCAGCTTGAGAGAGCCGCGCTTCGGGAGGAGCAGTAGAGTTTTCCTCCACTGGAAGCCTTTGGCCGATGGCAAACTCTGAGTTTGTGGAAGCTTTGGCTAATAGAAGCCTCTAAGTCTGTGGAAGCTTTGGCTGATGGAAGGCTCTAAGTCTGTGGAAGCTTTGGCTAATGGAAGGCTCTAAGTCTGTGGAAGCTTTGATGCTAACGTTGATGTAGCCAACCTACTTGTCTAAGTGCTTCTGGTACTATGATCACCATCACCATTGCCGCCATCACCATCACCATCATCACCATTGCCATCATCACCATCAGCCCCGGCCCAAATGCGCACACATACGCCCACAATCCGTGGGAAGCAAGCAGCAGATTTTCCTGGAAAATCTGAGTCGGAGATCTGCTTTCCCCAAGATCCAATTGTCTACCATTCCTACAAAATCTAAGGCTGCAATTGTCAACACCATGGTTGTGAGGCATCGTGAGATTTCGTCTCAGTGGGCGCGCTAAAGATAAGATCAAGACTATGATATAGACCGACATCATGATTTCGGCCGGCCGCCATCCGCCACCAACCACCCTCTACCCACCACCTGCCATATGCCACCCGCCACCTACCAAACACTGCTCGCCACACGCAATCTGCTTCACGCCTCCCGGTGCTTGGCATCAGCATTTCAATAAGTCTCTGGATTGCGCATGTAGGAGGATATTCGGGAGGAGTAGAGTTTTCCACAGCAAGCTTTTGGTCGATGGAAAACTCTGAGTTTGTGGAAGCTTTGGCTACTAGAAGGCTCTAGGTCTGTGGAAGCTTTGGCTAGTAGAAAGCTCTAGGTCAGTAGAAGCTTTAGCTAGTAGAAGGCTCTAGGTCTGTAGAAGCTTTGGCTAGTAGAGGGCTCTAAGTCTGTGGAAGCTTTGATGCTGACATTGACATAGCCAACCTGGCTAAGTACTTCTGGTATTATGATCACTATCACCAACACCATCACCATCGCCATCGCCATCGCTATCGCCATCGCCATCACCATCGTCACCATCTCCATCAGCCCCAGACCGAATGCGCATACATATGCCCACAATTGATGGGAAGTGAGTACCAGATTCTGCTGGAAAATCCGAGTTGGAGATCTGTTTTCTCCAAGTTCAAATTGTCTACCTTTCCTGCGGAATCGAAGGCTACAATTGCCAACACCATGACCATGAGGCATCGTGAGATCTTGTCACGGTGGTCGCGCTAAAGATAAGGTTCAGACTATGATATCTACTGACGTCATGATTTCGGCCACGATATGCCACCCGCCACCCACCACCCTCCACCCGCTACCCGCCACCCACCACCCGCCTCCCGGTGCCTGGCACCTGGAACTCAGTAAGTCTCTGGATCGAGCACCCTGGAGCATACATGGAAGCATATAGGCAGGTGAGATTGGGAGTGTACTTGAGGGTGTGCTTGGGAGTGTGCTTGGGAGCGTCTTGGGAGCTTACTGGGAGCGTACAGTTATGTAGGCTAGGAGTTTGCCATCGAGTGCAAGTGGGAGCGTCCTTGAGAGCATGCCCGGGAGTGTACTGAGACTGTACTTGGAGGTGTACTTGGGAGCGTACTCGGAGGTGTAGTTGGGAGCGTACTCGGAGTGTAGTTGGGAGCGTCTTGAGAGCTTACTTGGGAGCGTACAGTCAAGCTGGCTGGGAGTGTCTTGAGAGCTTACTTGGGAGCGTACAGTCAAGCTGGCTGGGAGTGTGCCATCGAGAGCAATTGGGAGTGTACGTGAGAGCGTGCTTGGGAGTGTGATTGAGAGCGTCTGGAGAGCTTACTTTGTAGCGTATAGTGAAGCAGGCTGGGAGTGTGCCATCGAGTGGAATTGGGAGCGTCCTTGAGAGCATGCCTGGGAGTGTACTTGGGAGCGTACAGTCAAGCAGGCTGGGAGTGTGCCATCGAGAGCAATTGGGAGTGTACTTGAGAGCGTGCTCGGGAGTATGATTGAGAGCGTCTTGAGTACTTACTTTGTAGCGTATAGTCAAGCAGGCTGGGAGTGTGCCATCGAGTGCAATTGGGAGTATACTTGAGAACATGCTCGGGAGTGTGATTGAGAGCATCTTGAGAGCTCACTTGAGAGTGCAAGTCAGGCAGGCTGGGGGTGTAAGTCAAGCAGGCTGGGAGTGTACTTCAGAGCGTATTTGGAAGCGTGCAAACAAGTGCATTTGGCAGTTTGGTTTCAAGTTTGTTGAATGCAGCATGATGTATAGTATCAAGCGCACATAATTGCAGGAGTATCATAGTAATCTAGTCAATGCGCAGGTCCATAGGACTTCATAGTGCCACGCATCAAATATGCTATGGATCACCGACCCAAAAACAGCTTCTCCATGAGTTACGCGTTGCGTAAGGTTATTTTTCCCGGTGTGGCAAAACAGCTCTGTTGCAGAATACCGTATATTTAGCTCCAATAAAGTGTAGTCAAATTAAGGGATCTGTTGTTTGCCGCAATTGTTAAACTGTTATGTACCTGGTGGGTATATGAGAGGGCACTCACACTGGCTCTTGGTGACAAGAACCGGTTTGTTGATAATTGGCTTCAGATAAGCTCGTATCTATATAAGGTATTGCCAATAGCAATTGTATCGCAATACGTGATCATTACCTTGATGATATAGTTAATACTCCTGGGAGTTAGAACTCAACCACCAATGGTGAAAGGCTAGGATGATGAGGCCGTTACGTATGTGAATTTCGAACCAGGCTTTGGCAGTCTTAGGATTGTTAAAGGTGTGGATCGACTGATATATATCAGCAATAACGACATGGAGGCAGGACATTGATAATCTACTATCGAATGTACATTCTACATTAAGATTTATCTACAGATACCTATTGACCTTCTCGACCTGGAGGTTAAGCCTTAACTTTACTCCAGCGTTTTATCTATTCGTTCTGTATCGAAGTCAACAAGGATACTTCCCTCTTGCAGTTCAGAGTTGTATGTTCACTCTTCAGTTCCAAGTCACTGATATATCTACCACTCTTTATACTTGGTTATTCTCAGCACCTTCGTCGAAGGAAGTCATTGATCTGGAAGAGAGCAAGCCAATACTTTAGAGTTCGAAAGAAGTCCGAGGGAAACTGATAGTATGGTAGTCTAGAGGATACTTCCGCTAGGATTCTTTTGTGTCGGCACTACTCCTTCTGCTGAGGCGTAACTGCTTTGCTGTTTCTTATGAGATATGTTGATACTTGGAGTCGTTGCACTCGAGGATAGTCTGTCCTGGGGTATATATGCCAGTTGCTGGCACCATACTATTGAGTCTGAAGGGAGTCTGATGACTGGCATGATAGTGTGTTGGTGCAGAGAATCTTCTGAGTAAGATACTCTTGAGTTGTGTACATCAGCAAAATGTAATTCGGTCTGGAGGCCACACGCGATCCTCCCAGACACTCTGAGCGACCTCACCAGTGCTACTAAGTACTTCCAGATGCTCCCAGACCCCTCTGGAGCTAAGCAAAGTGCTCTCAGACTCTGCAAGAGCATTTCCAGGTGCTACTGAAAGCACCTGCAGTTATGGAGGTGCATTCAGGATGCAACAAGATTTGACTTATCTCTTCACCGGTATTGGGCCCACGAAAGGGCCCACTTTCGCATACGCTGCGCCTTGTCGCGTATAACAACACAGCCACCCACTTAAACCCCCCCCTAGAATATTATGAATTGAAAGATAACTAGTAGAAGCTTCTATTTACAAATTCTTGTGGCAGTGTGACAAGTTCTGTGGTGCTGAGTTGCATATAAATAGCAGTACTTTGGAGATTGTGAGAGTACCATCCTTCAGCCCAGTGGCAACCACCTTCCCACTTCCCATCTACCACACCACAACAACCATGAGCAGAGAAGCCCTCAGACCTCGGAACCTTAATGTCAACTACCTACCCCCACCACTTATACTCTCATCTCCACCATCCTCACCAAAAAATGTCAAAAAACAAAGTGCCAAGCATCGCATCATGGACAATCACTCGGGTCCAAAGCGCCCCTCCTCTCAACCACCACCACAACCTACAGTGGTACAGCATTGACCTGTCATTGTACCTGATGTGTCTTCACTCACTACTGAAGCTCCACCTGCAATGCTCAACCTTGATGATAATTATAGCTCCTCAGATGAGGCATATATTGAGCCAGCTGGGTCGATCACAGCTGGTCACTCGGCCAAGCGGCGCAAGAAAACACACAAAAACCAGATTCAAAATTTGCCAGATCTTCCTATGCTTCCCACATTCGACCCTTTACAACCAGTTGTCCCTCTTCACAAAGCATGGAACCGATTGCCCATCTCATTCTCCAAGCTGGATGCCATTACTTCAATTCAAATCTTCAATCTCTTTCTTACCAACTCCATTATGGGACAGCTTGTAGCCAACACCAATTCCTATGCCCAGCAGCAGCTTCTTGGGCCAGAGAAGGAGTGGCAGCGTTCCTGGCAGCCAGTTACTGCTCAGGATCTTTATCTCTGGCTGGCAATTCAAATTCATATGGGTCTGATTGGAGTTCCTCCTGAGAGGTACTGGATGAAGGATGGAGTTTACCTTCCCAAGGATGGATTACCACCAGCTGCCTACCTTGGCAAGACTTGCTTTCAGGAAATCTGCCACTTCTTTCATGTTTCTCCATATAATTCACCAACTGAAACTCCTGAAGGCCTCCCAGGTTGGCATTCAAAGGTGGAGATTGTACTGGAGCAACTGTAGTTTTTCTCGCAGCAGTACCAAGTAGCTGGCAGCAATGTTACTATCGATGAAGCCATGATTCTATTCACTGGCAGGTCAATTCACATTACAAAGATGCCAAACAAGCCAATTAGTTAAGGATATAAGTTTTTCTGCATGGCAGAGAAGGGCTATGTCTGGGAGTTCCACCCATTATCGAATGCAGTTGGAGGGGATCCTGTTGATGTAGAATCCAGTCTGTTACAGCTTACAGACACTGGAAAGATGGTTCACCACTTGACTAGACGTTTGCACCTGAGGTATCAAAACCTCTCCTTCAATATATACATGGACAACTTCTTCACAACACAACCTCTGCAGGCAGAGCTTCGTCAGATGGGGATAGGAGCATGTGGCACATGCAGGCAGCAATTTCATGTATTTCCCCAGGAGCTGAATGTTGGAAAGAATGCCAAATTGCCATATCATTTTCTAAGTGGAGTTGTTAATGATGGGGTTGCAACCCTTCTATGGATGGACAGTTCGCCTGTTATCATGATGTCTACAATCCACCCTCTAAGTGGTGAGGATTCACTGGTACTGAGAATGAGAAAGCATCCAGGCAACAAGAGTACCAATGCAAGTGGAGCAAATTCCATATTTCTTCCTGGAAAATGCCAGAAAGAGCTTGATATACCTGTTATTGTTGATGCCTACAACTAGCACATGGTGGGAGTGGATGTAGCTGACCAGTATCAAACCTATTTTGATACACAGCTCATATCCAGATGCAATGGGTATCCACTTTTCTATTGGATTCTGGAGACAGCCCTTATCAACAGCCTTATAATCTATCGAGATCTGCCAGCAAACAAAGAGCGCACTGTAGATCACTTTGACTTCTGTCTCTCCATTGTGCATGACCTTCTGCAAGCTGGAAGTCCATCAACAATGAAAAGTTCCTCCCACATTCTGGCTTCACAGAAAATCACTCGGTTGGTTCCCCCCACACAATCTGCCCTGCCCCCACTCCCTACCAGGCAAGTTACCAAGCACACCCCCCTGCCCCTCTGCCGAAAGGTACCAGGAATGGATTCCCCGCCTTGGATGGAGAGTAGAGTAGATTGTTTCCTTTGCAGGTGGAGAAGAACTCAGGGTGGTAGTGGAGAAGGCATGAAAACCAGCATAAAGTGTGAGGACTGCAATGAGGCTTTATGTTTCACACCCAAACAAAATTGTTTTCATGAATCTCACCATATGTGGAGTATTTCTATTTATTCTAGGGGCATTTGGCTGGATTGTGGTTGTGTGATGTGTATTTTAAAAGCTGGCCCATCTGTGGGCCCAAACCCGGTTACCAGCAAAGGGATAGAATAGTTAAATATTGGAGCTCCTGAGATCTCTGCGCAGATCTGCAGGAGACATTGAGAGAAGCTGAGACCGCTGTGCAGCTCTGCGGGATACTTTGAGAGCAGCCGAGACCGCTGCACAGCTCTGTGGGAGACTTGGTGCCATATTATCACAGCAGTGGTTCTTACATAAACAGAAGGCATTTCGTCTGTTATAGTTACAAGATTTGCAATATCATAATATGGCATGCATTATTTTAGTCACTCTACATATATACATATGGTCATTCTGGCCGCAGATGGTACTGGAGGATAATCGGAGGATCACCAGGATACGCCCATTAAGAGAGCTTTTAGAGATGCACTACTTGGAGGCCATTGTGGTGAAACGATGAAGCTAGAAGGCAGAGAGTCCACCATCAACACTCCGCTGCACCTCTCGTAACATCCAAATGGGATTCATGAGAAAGAGCGGTTCTGGTTTGAGGAGTGTTAGAATTAGGTGTGAAGACATGATACTACCCAGTGTTGAAGATCCCTGCATTTGTGTGGATCCACGACATTGCGGATAGAGTGAGTCAGACCAAAAGTTGGGACTGATAGAGTGTGTATTTTCATTGTATGATAAGAGGAGATGGAAATGAGATGATGTCTATCTACTCCAGGGTCTGCGGAATATATACTGTCTGTCACTCTTTCCACCTCCGTTACCCCTGTATCTCCGTACACCTGCCGTTGCTCAATGAAGATGTACTTGCAGGCTGTGATTGAGCGAGTTTCGAGATGCACTTGGAGGCCGCGATTGTGTGAACTTGGAGGCCGTAATAATGCGAGTTTAGAGATACACTGTATCTCTAAACTTGCACGATTACAGCCTCCACGTTCGCTTGATCACAGTCTCCAAGTCCATTTCCAAACTCGCTCGATTACAGCCTCCGAGTTCACTCGATCACAGCCTCCAGGTCTATATCAAACCTTGCTTGAATACGGCCTCCAAGTTCGCACGATCATGGCCTCCAAGTGTATCACTAATCTCGCACGATTGCAGCGTCCAAGTTTACATGATCGCAGTCTCCAAGTGCATCTCCAAACTCGCTCGATCGCAGCCTTCAAGTACATCTTCAAGGAGCAACACCGGGTGTACGGAGATACAGGGGTAACGGAGGTGGAAAGGGTGATGGGCAGTATATATTCTGCAGACCCCGGAGTAGATAGACATCATCTCATTTCCATCTCCTCTTATCATACAATGAAAATACACACTCTATCTGTCCCAACTTTTGGTCTTACTCACTCTGTCTGCGATGTCATGGATTGAGGCAAATGCGGAGATCCTCAACACCGGGTAGTATCATGTCTTCCCACCCGATTCCAACTCTCCTTGAAGCAGAACCCATCTTTCTCATGAATTCTATATGGATGATGCGAGAGGTGTGGTGGAGTGTTGATGGTGGGCTCTCTGACTTCTAGCTTCATAGTTTCATTACAATGGCCTCCAAGTAGTTTATCTCTAAAAGCTCTCTCAATGGGTGTATTCTGGTCCTCCTCTGATTATCCTCCAGTACCATTTGCAGCCAGATTGACCGTATGTATATATATAAAGAGACTTAAATAATGCATGCCACATCAGCAAAATGTAATTTAGTCGTTGGGAGCCTCCAAGAGTATGTGAGAGGAGGCGGAGTGTAAACTTAGAAGCGTCAATTTCAGGAGAGAATCAGGCCGTAGGAGGGCATTCCGGTTGGCATTTGGAGTAACTGGGATCTCTGATAACTCGTAAGGGAGCAACATGGGAGCTGTTGTGATACGTTTGGGAGCGCCTGGGACTGTTGCCCAACCAATGCAGTAATCCCAAACTAACTCTGAGAGATGCCTGGGTCCTTATGGATATTCATTCAAAAGACAGCAGGCGTTTTCTGAAATTCTCTTGATGTACCCCGAGCAATAAGAATACCCTTCATGTATGATGCATACATTATTGTTCATTATCAACTTCCAAATCATACTATAGTACCCAGCATCTCATCCAGCATTCTATTGTTTGCATCACTATATTGAGGAGAACCGAAGAAAATGGCAAGTGATTCAAAAATGAAAGCAGGTAAAACTGAAACAATAACCCGACTAAGCGATTGAATGATATCAATCAAACATAGTCTCAATGTCATGCACTAAATCTCCCATCTCATTAGGGCCGACAAATGAAGGAACACACAATTCATCAATGGTGCAAAGAAGCTGGAGGCGCTCCTTGTATTTCCGAATGATTCAAATCTGGCGAGTGGGTGAAATTGAATTCCAATGTCGTTTGGCTTGATTTGTGATATTTAAAAGGTTGGAATTGAGAGGTTAGCTCGCAGTGAATCAAAATGGAGTTTGAAAGGTAATATGATGAATTCAGAGGAAAAAGAGGTGTGCCACCAGGAAAGGAGCAGTGCCTGATATGGAGTGCAGGGTGAACAAGGGGAGTGCTGATGTTGATGGAGGAGTGCGGAATGTGATTGAGGGGAGCAAAGCCAGACCAAGAAGGGCTGATGGGGGTTGAGGAGCACCTATCTACCAGAGAAGCCATCCATGCTGAGCATCGCCGAAAGGGTAGGGATGTAAAGAGACTGGAATGAAATACAGGCACTTCAAATATAGGTCGGAGAGGGGATTGAGCAGCGCTGACGGGGATTGAGCAGCGCTGACGGGGATTGAGCAGCGCTGACGGGGATTGAGCAGCGCTGACGGGGATTGAGCAGCGCTGACGGGGATTGAGCAGC
>Ga0307514_10001326_pt1 | contig 31516 bp, 44 predicted proteins | sample 16_EM_MG_FD_203088 | JGI IMG/M metagenome (GOLD analysis project Ga0307514, IMG submission 203088) | Populus trichocarpa ectomycorrhiza microbial communities from riparian zone in the Pacific Northwest, United States - 16_EM | ecosystem: Host-associated > Plants > Roots > Unclassified | place... | reverse complement strand
CTTCTCATACTCCAGCTCCGGTTCATCCTCTCCTTCGTTGACCCACTACCCCTCTCGATTTCGAAGTGGTTAATCTGAACGGGTGCCTTCATCTTTCTCTGATCGACCTGCGGTGAGCTGAGTAAACCATAATCAGACATCCTCGTCGAACCGGGTGACGACGGAACAGGCGTTCTCGATCTCTGGGGTTGCCGCTCGTCTCGTTCACGCAGTCTCGAAGCGTGGTACGCGTAGTCCCTTGCGCGCACTGCCGATTGCGGGGGATTCGCCTCCGATGATGTCTCGCTCGTCGTTGCTGTCTCTGCGGTAGCTTCTTCGGTGATGACAGGTGGCGGGGGTACTGGGGCAGGACTTAGCATACGATCTAGTGGTTCCATAGTCACAGGACTAGGAGATGGTGACATATGATGAGGTGGCGGTATCACGATGTACGATTTGTCGTCAGCAACAGGGATCCAGTTATCTGGATAGCCCAGTGGATCGGATTTGCTGCGGGCGCGGTTCCTCGGAGGTGGCGTTGCCTCAACGTGAATAGGGGGCGGCTGCGGTCCGATGTTGGTCTGCTGTGGTGGCTTGATGGGAGTGGCTAGCGTAGAAGCATGGAGAACCGACTCAAAGTTGGTACGGGTGTTCCTGCTTGGGGGTCTGGAGAAAATTAAGAATTATCGCGAGATAAAAAACATCGTTCCTTACCTCATCGGTGGTGGAGGCGGGGGTGGCGGTTGTCTTGCAGCTGGAGGGCGGGATGAAGGTCGGGAACCAGCTCCTGGTGTGGGTGAACGGAGTCGGATGCTCGAAGGGTGATCCGGGAGCACAACCTCATCCCCAGAAGCATCTTCATCCGAAGTATAATCACTGGCTCTCATCCTTTCCTCGTACGCCATTCTACGACCAGTAGCCAGACCTTCCTGGTACCCAACCTGCCTACCTTCTTCTCTGGCCATGATGATCAGATTCTGCTCTTTCAACTTCCTCGCTGTAGACCTCGCCCGGGCGGCAGCTGCCTCTGCATCCTGCCTCTCGGCTTCGATCTGATCGATCAACTCCTGCGCTTTAAAAATCTCCCGCTGGGCGTTATCGTACTGCAACTTGTACATCCTCAATTCCTCGTTCGCCCTCGTTGCGTCCCTCTGGGCAATAAGTTTGGCCTCGTTTGCGGACCTAGCCAGAGCGATAGCGTCCATCGCCCTCCGTTCGGCATCGTTAGCCCTCCGGGTTTCCTTGTCGAGGCGCTCTGACGTCAACACGAGCAACGAACTCAGCTTCTTCGACGATGACGTCGAGTCCCGTACATGGGATCGATGCCCCTTCCGGAACTGGTGAAAGTCGTCGTGCTCGTTGAACACTGGATCATGACTCGCCGCATGGGAAGATTCGGAGACGAAGGCGGAAGTACCAGCGAGGCCAGCTACCGCCTCTTCCGTGAGTGCCCGTATGGGTGATGGGCTCCCTTCGCTCGGGGAAGAAGAAGGTTCGAGGATATCTCCCAATGCGCCATCGAAATAATCGGTCCTAGAATCAGAATCCATGACCATGGATCAATCGACCCCACATCCAAATACTTATAAGGAAAGGCAAGTCGGAAGGAGGGTGGAGAAACGAGGGGATGGGTTGAAAAGTGGGGGAGGGGAGTCGTGGAGGGGAGAGAACGTGACCACTCACCTGTTGCTCTCTAAATCAACGAACGATGTCATGCTTCACCCCAAAACAATATATCCCCGCGAAGAAATGAACAACCTCGGCGACTCTAAGTCTGGGGTAAGTACGTGATGTGAAGGGATCCTGTGTCGTGTGGTCGTCTCGCGGGGTCGTTGCGTAAAACAGATACGAGTTTCAAAGTGGAGAGGTTCCGGTGTGGCGGATCACAAAAATTTTATACGTTTGTTATGGGATTGACCGCGAGGAGGAGCGGCCGGGGATTACTGAGGCAGTGGTCAGCAGTCAATGAGGCGCCAACGACCGGATCTGATTGAGGGGGTATGAAAGGCAAGATCCCGTAACAGAGAGTGGGTGGTGAAGAGAGGCAAACAGGACATGCCAGAGAGTTGAAAGGGGGTTCCCCAGATACCTGTGCTCGATTTAAAGCTCAGAAGAATGATAGATATCCACCCATCTTCGGCTCGAGCACTTGGAGCGTAGGGGGGAGGCACAGAACTTGCTCCAATGAGGACAGTAGGACCCAGCTGCGAAGGAGGGGTCGCGTGGAAAAGGCGTGGTCTTGCAGTTGATACATTTATCTCGAATAAATTTTGGGATCATGTCACAGCTTTTGCAAACGCCTCGAGGCGTATGACTCAAGGGTGGACATCGGCCGCTTGGTGGAGAGCGTCAATGAAACACGTGTGGAACGGCTGGTCAGTCTCTGAGCCTCCTCGCAGTCGTCACAAGAACGTAATCCAGCGCCGATGGTGAGCGCCTTTCATACGTAACCACTTGGGAGTGTAGCGAGCGAAGGCGGCGAGTCTGCAGTCAGATGCTTGGAAACCCTATTGTTTCCCTTAGTGGGGAAGATGGACGAGTTACACCGATCATCCTTTCTCTAGATCTCATTCTGGTAAGAACGGACCGTACGGGCCTGATGACTGACCATCTGGACGCGCCGGCAGTCGTCATCACGCCCAGGTATATAAGCGCCAGGGGCTTGTACAGTAATGCACACAATGCATGCGTATGTAGTAGATATAGCGGTGATATCGATCAGTTTACAGTTAAATACAGTATCGCAGGGAGTGTTCGGCAAACCCGCAAAGCTGCAGATGCCGAGTACGAAGAAGAAAAGAGGAAGGAACGACGAAAACAGGTCTGACTTGCAAGAAGAGGAGCTTCGATAAAAACAATTAACTTGAGCGTTTCAGAGGGGGAGGTCTAGGTGAATGTAATGTTACTGGGGGATGAGAATTCGTCGCCGCGGGTGCATTATCCTTCAAGTTCTGTTTTGAAGGTTCTCCGATTTCACCGTTTTCGTCGACAGGCTTCATCGCATCGTTCTCGTCATCGTCTGTCGACGAAGCCGGTTCTATTGTGTCCTCTGGTTCTGGAGGCTCGGTCTTCTTCTTCTGTTCCTCCTCTTCGGCTCGCCGTATCACGTCCAATTCGCCCTGGACCGCGATCCCGTCTAACCAAGCATGGTGTGTCATCTCACCTGCCTTGGCCCGCTTCTCTGGATGCAACCGGAGCATGGGGTTCAGGAACGATGATATCACATCGGCCTCTTCTTTCGGCAACAGGTACTTCTCGTGCAAGACGGATGACAGAGGCCAATATCGAAGTTTCTGTATGTGCCGGAGTTCGCCTGAGAGACGATCATCAACAATGGCCCAGCGCGGACCGACGGGAAAGACAATCGACGTACCTTTCCGACTGAAGAAGTCTGGGCTGTATTTTCCGGAGAACGCGAGACTCTTAGGAAACTCGCCCATCAACTCGATAATTTGAGCAATGTGGTCGTCGTCCTTGCTATATCGGGACCCCGACGCAGGATCGAAGAGATAATCTCCACCCGTCAGCAACTCGAACACCTGACGGTCACTTGAGTTGGAGAATAATACCAAAACCGGAGCACACTGACCAGACATGCAACACTCCAAATATCGGCGCTAGGACCCCACTTGGCTCCCAAGATAACCTCTGGACAACGGTATTGGCGAGTCTGGATGTCATCTGTAAAGTGATGCTCCGTCCATGTGGCTACAGCGGTCAATAGTTTTGCCTGTGCTCAGATTTTGGGATAGGGCGCGTGACGGAGGAATGCCGTACCGTTTCCCAGGTCGGCTATCTTGACGGTAATCTTCTCCTCTAACAGATTGTTCAACGTGGAGACACCGGGAGAGTCGGGTACTATTTCAACGTTACTTGAAGCTCGTGAAGGAGCACCGGGGTCCGGCGAATCATCCTGGCCGTCTAACGAGCGGCTTCGGAGAGGAGCTTGTTGCGACAGCAGGGAGGGACCGGAAGACGAAGAGAGAGGGTTGTTCTTCCTATCGCCGATCGGCGGCGGTGAAATATCGAGAGAGACGTTGGAAATGCCCTTGATAGCCGCATCGGTAGAACCTGACCTATCCTTTTCACTTTGTGGTGCAGATTTACTTGTGGCCTGTCCGTTGTCTATCTTGCTCATCACGAAGGACAATTTATCGAGTGCTGTCGTTGAATTGAAAGAGGAGGAAGGGGAAGGGAGTGGTTGGGAGCCGGTGATATAGATGGATTCGGAACGAGGTGTTTGATTGCCTCCTCTACCCTTTGAAGGGGGTACACCAACTAACCGCGTGGGTGGTGCGGGACTTGCGGCATTTGCGGCAAACTCTGCTTCGATGAGAGCCTCGACATCGTCGATCGCGATGAGCACGTTTTCCGGTTTGAGATCTAGACGGAGAGAGTCAACGGAGATTCCGGCGGTGAAGTTGTACAAGGTGAAACTGACCGGTATGGATGACACCACAACACCGGTGCATGTAATCGAGACCCAACAAAATCTGCTTGGCAATCTGCTTGCAGACACTCATAGGCACGCCCTTGTTCTGGTGCCGCTTGATCAAACCGAGGAGGTTTTCTCCGAGCACTTCAAATACCATGCAAACGTGGGTTCCGTTCGGACCCTTATGCCGGAAATGGTCCAGGAAAGAGATGACATGTGACCGGCCTGGATGTGCATGCGAGGGGGATGGAGGGGGGTTCGGATTTGATGGAGAAGGCGCCACGGGAGGGGTGGATGAAGTGATCAGCCTCTGGAGCAGCTTGATCTCGTCGATTGCGGTTTCCGTGTATCTAGGGGCGGACTTTACGATCTTTAAAGCTACGTGGCGATTCATCCTTTCGGGAGGGTAAACGACGGATCTTTGGATCGACACGGGAAAAACAGAACTCACTTGGTGTCATTTGCGAGCCACACGGTGGAGAAATGACCCCAACCGAGCTTTCTGACGACGACGTAGCGACCATCCGAGAAGGTGTCGCCGATCTGTACTGGATGATACCCTCCCTTGACGTAGTCTTCCCAGTCTTCTTCGTCCTCAGTCATGACGGAGGGAGAGTGAGAGGATGAGTAAGATCCGGCGTGAGACATTTTCTGGATGGGGTATCAGCCTCTATCTCTGCAACAGAATGCGCTGATAACGTTAGCGACGGATAGTAGTGGGCTGAGAGCGGTTGATAGAGATAAGGCGAAGAAAAGAGTAAATGGGAGATAGTGACGAGGACTGTTGATGAATCCCTATCCTGTCCTAGGTGGTATGTCCGCTGTATGTCGTTTGGCTGTAGGGGGGGTATAGGCGGCGTCGGGTTGCGTCCTTGTGAGAGCAGAGGCAAGACTTGCAAGACCCGGTGGTTCGGACGTTGCCGCCCACGTTGCTCTCTCTCTCTGAGCATTCTCTTTTTTTTTTTTCCCCGTATCCATATCATCCATATATTCTTTTCTGTTTATCCAGGCGCACGTCTGCTTTGAACTGACCATCGATTCTGAAAAAAATATTGACCTTATCTCTTGAACGGATGAACAATCACATGGTCAATCTGCATCAGCTACCAACGGAATGTCATGACCATTTCGTTAGCTGCCGTACACCTCCAAATATCGAGTGGCCGCTTTTGCCGAGAGAACATCTCACCCAGTTGTCGTCGTCGTCATCGTCGTCCCCCAGACTGATCGGACTCCTCGGTCCCATTTCATCACCGACCAACAATGTTCTCAGCCTTCAAACGCACCATCGTACGTGACCCCTCTATCCCCACTCGTGAGGTCTGTTGACCCGGGTTCACCCTTCTTAGCCTCAGATATCCATCTTGTAAAGCACACCAAAAAATGTCGTCCATACTCATATTCACACATCATAGCCATCGTGAGGGAGTGGCCAACTCCGATCGCGCACTCCAACTCCTCCGTTCTGCAGCTAGCGGCTCATATCCTCCAGGTCGTTCTGACCGTCCACTCACGTTCAATCTCGAGGTCATCACAAGTCTTCCCACCAAGGACCAGCTCCACCTCATTGAGTCCTACCTACCCAATGGGGGTCTAGCAAGTTTCCTCACAGCTGGCTCTCCTGCCACTGCAGACCAGGTCCTTTCCCAAGCGAACCGCGACCTCGATGGTTTCAAGTGGCCTGTCGTGGTCGATTGGGTCGGCGGGAAAGCCTCAGTAGGTGACGTCGACGGCGTCAATGAGATACTCGAAAACCTCCGGAAGAAGAGAGATGGTGAGGTCAACGAACCAGAAGAGCACAAACCCAAGGGATGGTTTTCGTAAATGTTTTCCCCGTGTATCCCCATGTATCCAAAAATACAGTGTGTGCGCCATCGGATTATTAGCTACATTATTGTCCATCCTCTAAGGTATCATACCCCGCCTCTTTCATCCTAAACCAGGATCCGTTCTGGCGTGTCGTGTGAGAGACAAGGTATTCTAAGCCTTGGAGGACCAGACTCACGTTTGCGTACAGAATCAAGTGAGTCTTGAGCCACACTCTTTCAATTGGCCGCCTGGCCTCTCCGGTGGCCCAACACGTGGGAGGTAACGAACGAGGGTCCGCATCAGGAGCGAAACTAATCCCAGAGAATGTCTGTAACAGCCGGACGAGGAACAGGGACACTTCGTTGTATGCAAGCTGCCGAGACGCCTTGAGATCACCACAACACGGCTGGCGGTTGACTTCAGAAGGAGCTTACCTGCTGTCCAAGGCATATCCTCGGTCCAGCATTAAAGGGCAGGAATATGAACGGATTCGGTAAGAGATACTTCCGCAACCGGTCATCGAGGAACCGGTCAGGGTCGAATACGAGGGCTGCAATATACAGAATTCAACGATTCGGAAAACATCTTGACGTGAACGAGCCAAAAAAAAAAAAAACTTACCATCAGGACCCCAGAGGTCTTCACGTCTGTGCATCAGGAACGCCGAGTATACGCATCTGGCAAGTAGGTCAAATACATCGCCGGCGATTCGGTGGAAACTACAACTCACGAGCTTCCTTTGGGGATGTAAATAGGTTGTCTTCCGGTCGAAGAAGGCCAAAGCATCTCTTCCATGGCACATCGGACATTAAATGGTCTGTGAATTTTCACTCAGTCACTTCGCTACGACGACCTGAAACGGGTCCTCTTACACCGGGGGGTATAACCGCAGGGTTTCTGAAATATCGGTCAGAACCAATCCACGCGGGAAATGTCAACAAGTCTCACCGTTTATTACCGCTCTCAAATACTTCATCTCCCGAACATGTTCAAACGTCGGTGTCTGGCTGGTCCCTACCACACGAAGAATTTCCTCTCGCAAGCGGTGCAAAAAACGGGGGTTGTCCGCAAGCATTGCGACGGCGAAGGTCAGTGTCGATGCCGTCTACGATACGCGGTTAGCGTTTGATCAGCGGTCTGGAACGTGTTCATTCCCACCGTGTCCCTCCCCGCAATCATAATATTAATCGTCTCGTCCTTGATAAACTTGTGGTCTGTGACTGCGTTAGCCCCGCGTGCAGGCTTCCAAGCTCAGCGACATACCACTCGTTTGCCTGACAAGATGTTGCAACAGCGTATCTTCCTCCTCAACATCAGGTGAAATCTCCTTCTTTTTCTGCAAAGCTGCAGAGATGATGGGATCAACGAAGTTGTTTATGACACCCATCCTAGTGTCCACCTCATTCCGCCAAAACTCGACAAGTGGCCAGAAGGAACTATAATGGAATCTCCGTGATATGGCTTCTTGAGCCCCACGAAACGCTTCCGTAAACAAATTGGATGGATGTGATTCCATCTTTGTACAGAACGGATGCCCTGGTGGGTATCTCAGACCTGCGGAGAGCGAGCAAACGTTCGCGCCAAACAGGAATTCGGACGCGCAATCCAACGAGTATCTAGAAACAACGTCCTATTACATGTTCGCCGTAAGCTCCTCCCCAGCCACAGGGACACGAACGAACCTGGATGTCTATGGGAATGCCCTCCCTCAGCCGATCTCTGATCTGACCGATGGCGTCGATTGCATGTCGGTCAAATATTTGAAAGTGTTTGATCTTCTCCTTCGCGAAGAACGGGCGGGACATTGAACGGTGAAACTTCCACGGGGCACCATCCGTGTTGAAGATCCCATGACCAAGAAGAGGGCCCATAAGTCCGTGAAACCTCTCTCCTACGAAAACGCTCAGCATCATCTCAAATCATGGTGGTGAATTGGGGCAAACCTTTCCCGAACTTCTCAAAGTCGGTCGCCAATATCAACTGGAAGGATCATTAATTTCTGCAAAACTGAAGCGCGCAAAACCAGTACGCCCAAGGTGAGAGGAAAAATATACCTTGATGTACGCCGGTTCGGTGGTAAAGATCTACGGTCATAAAACGAATCCGTTAGTCCGATGCGATGGCATACAACCGGTGGTTTTACCACTCACTCGGTCCTCAAAGAGAATCCGAAAGATCATGGTGTTGTTGCTTTCTCTCAGCCATTCATCAATACGGTCGCCTGCTCCACGTTGAACACAAGCCGATAAGTAAGCGTCGGAGGACTTTGAGAGGATCAAAGGCGGTGACGGGCGACGAGCATGTACGGCAGTAGGAACGCAACAACCGCCTGGCACGTGATGAACCACCGGCAAGACTGTTCTCACCTGGGTAAGCAGTAAACCTGTTCTTCGCAAAGGGCCAAACGATGTCCAAGCTACCCGGCAGCCTCCCAGCAATGACCGGAGGAGTGGTCGCACCGAACTTACTCGCTCGATACGCGACCTTCAACCTGTTCCAGGTGATCGAACAGAAAAACGCCAAGGGGAAAGTTAGCGCTGATACCGTCGCGACTTTCCACCTTGAGCCGTCGAGGGAATCCCAACCCACAAGAAGCGCGAGGGAATATGAGACCAAGGTATAGACGAGGAATGCCGGTGCAATGATTCTTGGTAGGCTGAATAGGAGCCACAATACCCCAGGGTACTGTGAAATGAACGTTGGGATGGCCATGGTCACAAGAGATGTGGACGGGGAGAGAGGGAGGGAGAAGACGGAGTCCAACCTGACCCTTATACAATCGAGCGACAACGGTAAAAAGTGGCTTCGACAACCAAGAATGTACTCGGCCATATCTGTCATCTCGGGCACGATCCAGCAAGTTCCACTCCACCGATTTGGCCGACCGGTGACTTCGGCTATCTGCTTTGGATCGATTTGCTTCCTCAATTGACGTTGATCAAGAAACAGTTACTCATGAGTATTTGTAAGCACGGCATGATGTACTACCACTACGCCTACGCCATACAGCCTTAGGACGACTCTGGAGGCCGTGGTGTATATCCGACATCGATCTTGAGGCAATTGTTGTAGATTTCCCCAGACGCCAGCAACGTGTCGTAACCCGACGGCGAGAGATCGGGGTAAAGGAATGAGGGGTACGGCTTATCGATGGCCCTAGGTTTCAACGAGGTGCTCTTCCAGTCATGAGGACTTGACTTACTTCATGGAATTCGAGAAATGCGGCAGACCCCTTGTCATAGCCACCACCTGGTTTCTTCTCATCACCTCCGTCACCCCCGTGGATCTTCTTTTTGAATCCGGAACCGTCAGATGACGAGTTAGAGTAGTATTGAACTCCCGACTCTATTACTCGGCGAGCTCGGGGATTAACAATGGCATCGACATCAACCCGGCGCATGCAAACACGACTTACGGTTGGTGTCGAAGCACAGTCTGATCCCGCTCTTTGATCCTTCAAGGACGACAGCGGGTTCGATCGGTGCACCCGGGGCTGTCTCGACGATCTTACGGACCAAATCGGTCTCGGCAAGTTCGGTCTCCTTGAAGATCTTTGGGATCTGCGGTGTTGAACATGATCAGTGGATAGAAGCCGGGAAGCCGAGGCGATGTGATTGTACCTGTTTATCCCTCTGATCGAATACAAAGAAATTGTCGTAGCCTGTCTCGGGATACCGGGATCCGATTGTGGTATGGTTTAGGAAGTGGTGTGGGGAACTCGGGTCGTGTGATGTGAGCTGACCGGTTGAGAGCATGTCTGGGTGGAGTTCCACGGTTCTGTTTCCTTTGATTGTGAGCTTGTGATCGTGGATTGGAACTGCCTTCTGGTCGACTGAGGCGTCCAAGTTGTATCCTGTGTGCTGCGGCGGTTCCCAGTTTAATCGGCTGAGAGTGTCCGGAAAAATCGAACACACCTGAGTGAGATTGATTGGGGTAATCTTCCCTTCTTCTAGGAGTTTGGCGCGGTAGATGATGAGGACACTGCCGAGGTTGAATTCCCCCGAGTCATAGGCACGCGATGAGTTGGGTTGAAGTAGCCCGATGAGGACTTCTACTCGAAGTTTTCCTGGATATCCTTGCTCGCCGTCCTCGCTTATATATTTGAAGATAGCGGCGGTAGCCACCTCTGACGCTATCGTGTCGAGTTCCTTTTCACTGAACAACTTGACCTCACCGGGAGACGGAGGGACGGGGATCGGTTCCCAGAATTGCTCGTCAAATCCAACCTGGCCACCATGTAACGAAACGTTCGGAGCCTCATTGGGCAAAGGCGTGAAGGATGCTTGAATCTCTGGAGACCGCGATGAAGAAATGAAAAGTTCTTTCACAGGAAGTCTGTTGGTGTATCGGCCAATGATAGTATTAGTGTATTTGATGAGCTTGTGCGAATGTGGCGATTCGGGGCCAACGACAAGGTCATGAGTCTGGAACAATGACACTGTCAGGGTTTACTGAGAGGCGGTGAGTGGAGATATGTAGCGCACTCGACCGTCAGCCTGGACGAAAAACCTATGGATTGTCAGTCCATACGGGAGAATCTGGTGAAATTGGTCAGCGGAGTGTGGGTTGCGTTGCTAATAGCGAAATAATTACCTCAAGGGCCAGCGAAGGCGTGAAAGACGGGAGTGCGAGTAAAATTGGGGTTGTTTCTGGAGAAGCCATAGTCGAAGATAACGACCCACGGCGATTTGGAGGAAGAGATGCAACTGCTTGCGGTCCAGCGGTTAGCTACCGAGCGTTCGGCCAGGAGTTCAATTCCCACTGTGGTGGGAGCTTTTTCGGTCTTTGCCGCGCGTGTCTGCCAAATCCGATCCCGACCACGGTTGCCTACCACCCTCCTTCACAAAATGCACGTCCAACGGTTTACCCGAAAGCACATTGTCGTTGCTTGCCGGGTAGCTTCTAGAGCCCAGCAGCTTCGCCGTTTGGCTACCGCCCCTCCCTCTCCTAAAACACCGCAGTTCACCCCATCGTCACAACCGTACCGGCACGAGGACGCGGAACCGGAACGGTCTTGGGTTGCGCAAAAAATCCGAACGATCCCTATCGCTTTCAAAATTGTCCGGGCCCTCGGCCGTGCTATGGGTTATGGAAGCACGAAACAAGTTGCTGGCCGTAGGACTCTGGCAATGTACGAACAAGTATGTGCCATCAAGGCTTCCGAGGATCGTGTCTTTTGGCAAGAAGGTGACCACCCTCCGTCAGCATGCAGTTTATTCGTTTGTGGGCTGACACCAGGATGCCTCAGCTTGTGATTTGCCCCCAACATTCCAATCGTGGTTCACCATAACTAACCTCCACGTTTGGCTCTTGACTGTTCGGTTACGTGCCCTCCCGCAACCCCACGGTACAAACCACATCCAAGGCTTGATCGACCACTTCTTCTTGGATGTCGAGGATCGGGTCATAGCCGTTCTCCAACCCGTCGACTCCGAAGCCCCACCCCAATCAGACTCTCGTGCACCTCCATTTACCTCAGACTCTGTCTCAACCCCTACAGTCAACAAGAAACGCGGCAGGGCGCCTGACAGGCTCGTTAAACAACAGATGCAGATACTGAAGGAACAGTGGGCCGGCCTTGGGATGGCTTTTGATCTTGGGCTTGCCATAGGAGACGTAGAGATGGCCGGAGCCGTTTGGAGAAATCTGCTTGGTGCTCGGGGTGCTCGGGGTATCCCTTACAATACCTCACCAGGTTTCCGGCGGTCGATCAACCCACTCACTGGTGGGAAGATGTCTGCAGCCAGGCTCAAACTACTGGAACGGGGCTTTGAGTCTGAAGAGGCAAAGGACGACAACTCGGGAGTCGCTGACTATCCGAAGAACCAGCTAGACAAGTATGTCGCATACCCCGAGCTCATGGTGGACATCGTCGCGTATGTTCATAGGGAACTGAAGAGGTTGGAGAGTATTAGTGATGACGACGTCCTGGGCATTTCCAAGGAGTTCGGTCGCGAGGGAAGGGGTATCGAGGTATTGAAGTTTGGTAAAATCCTACGGTGAACATACCGTCACCAAGGGCCCCATTGCTCAGTTATAGTACTGCTTAGACAACTAACTAATCACCATCCACGGGACTCTCCAATCGTGCTTCGTACTTTTGTCTGAGAGCGGGGAAACAATCAGCCAAGTTTAGATCGAGGGTATCCCCGTGCGCCCGAGGAAGGATGTATGGACAAAATCTGCAGGAACGTCAAGAATTGCCTCACGAGACCAGTCCAACGATGACCCACCTTAAGACCTCCTTCCATCTCACTCAATTTGGACGTGACTGGGAGTTGGCCATTGCAGCATTTTTATGCATGAGCTCGTGTTGGGTCTCCGGACTGCGAAGAATCAGATCCAGAGTGAAACGTTTCCGGGCGGATATCGGAGGGCAGTTCCGGATTATGACCTCGTCGTTAATCCGGAGGACTGTGCTAGGTTCGTCAGACGCGATTTCTGCTTGAAGGCACCGTACGGCATACCGTCGCTCTCATCATGGGTCAAGTACTTCTTGCTCCTCTCAATTCGCTGTACCGGTCTCCTTTGGTAAGAAAGGTGACGGAGGCCAGCACACAAAGACCCACGTACCTTGCCCGTCTGTTTGTGAATCACCCATCTCGAGACTGTCACGGTGGCCGTCCTCCTCATAACTCCAACCTTGGTGACGATGCCCTTGAGAGTCATTGGAGGCATGTTTCTTGGACGCGATTTTCCTGTTTGACACGGTGGTGAAGAGTTTGATTTGATTTTTTCCCGCGCTTGCTTCGCCACCAACATCAGTCACCATCACCCGGGAGGTACGAGGCCCCCATGTGTGTGCAACCGTCTCCAAGGCTAGATTCGGTCTACTGTGCTCTGGTCACTCTGTCCCCGAGGCTACGGGCGTGGACAAACAAACGCTTAGAGACCCTATCCACTCTGTAGGGTCGCCAGGTCTACACCGCGGATTCCCGCAGCCTGCACCCCTTTTCTGCGGGTAGGCAACCCGCAGTTCGTTCAGGTGCCAACCACCTTTCTGTCACCAGGTGCGTACCCTGTGATATCGAGGAGGGGACCTGATTTCAGATAATGATAGCCGAAATGGCCCACCGACCATTTCAAGTACCATCGCACGCTTTGGGTTATCACCACGCACTGGTCAGGGGTTTGCCCCGTACAGTATGAGAACGCAAGGTTCAAATGGGTGCAAAGGTCAGACCGAAACTGTGGTGGAGTGTCATCGAAATGCTACCCGATCGCTTAGGCTAAATTCTCCCCAGGGGTCTGCCCTGGCCAGCGCCGGCATGGAAACGCCATGCCTCCCTTTTTTTAGATTGGGATTTTTCTTCGAATCAAATCAGCGTCACACAGAGGAACCTCAAATTTCCCGGGCACCACCCAAAGCGGGTGATTCTGGTGTGTTGGCTTCTGCACAAGCCTCGGTCCCCATTAAGAGGACTAGTGCCCACCCGTGCCAGAGCCACTGTCTCAGCTCTGCTAAAGTCGCTCTCTCATTATGGCAAACCTTGCGGATCTCATTCAATTCGGTTTTGACGCGTGAGCATCTGCATTTTTGTCAGGCCAGTTATGCTGAGCGATGCCCTTCGTCGTCGAACCAGCACTTCCATGAAGGTGACCTGACGCTACCCAAAGATCCCACCTCGAGAGATCACTCAAAGTTCAAAATCCAGGTATATTCGGTCAGCGCGACTGCTGTTCTGGTCTACGACTACTTCTTGACATTCAACGATGAGGTAACGGAACCTCATGGCGACGATAACATGGAAATCAATCTAACCACCTCATCTAGGTCCACTACGCATGGACGACGGAGAATGTTCTCAGTGCGCAGACCTTCACGTGTCTTGTGGGGCATCCTCGTTAACAAGCGTATTAGTGTTTGTGCTGTTTTTATTTGTAGGTTCCCTCCACTATTGACATCACATAACCCTGACCATCGTTTAGACCAGATACCTTCCAATAGTTTTTCAGGTTTGGTTGCTTATTGGTAAGTAGTGTTCGATGAGCGCACACAACCCAATACACACAAACATTATTTACAGCGTTATTCCACCCGGGCTATACACTCGAGGTACGCTCGATTTGTATCCACCTATTTCTTACGGGAGGATAATGATCACCAACAGATGTACGTGCAGAGCTCCTGCCGACGGACTCTTAGCTTGCGTGGTTGACCTTGGCATCGCAGCTGTCAGAAGAGTGCGTTCGTTCAAGTCGTGAACTACACCCTCATTACCGCGTTTTCCCAAATCGTCCTGGCCCAGAGGTTCAATCTTCCATCATCGACTTGAATACGCTTGTTCACCCTTGTCATAACAGAACCTACGCGATAACGAGGAAGAAAAAATGGATCGCGGGCATTTTGTATACACTTTCCGTCGTACAGTTCTCCACCGGAGTCTATATGTCTGTTTGGGGTGCAAAGAACCCCGGTGAATGCTTCCGCTGTATCGCACATACGCTTGGACACTAGGACTAAACAGTGGTATTTTCAGTTATACAGGTGCCTGATATTTCTCTGGATGCGTTTCACGCGTGTCTTGTCGGGAGTGAAAAATCCTTCGCGATCGTTCGGATGATCCTCTCTCTCGTCTTTGGTAGGCGCTTCGTCTTTTTGATTCCCCATTCCTCGAATTGGCTCACCTACCTGTTCCCCCAGACATCACAGTTTTCGTATTCGTAATCGTGGAAACTCGGCGCTTCAAATCGATGACCAGAGGGATGAATGTGTCGAGTGTTCTCGACACAGTTAGTCTGGACGCAGAGATATACTTTGTGGTTATAACCATGTCTCATTTATTGATCGTGATTATGTATGGCACAACGAGGGTGGGATTCTTTGCACCATCACTCGAGTTTTACGTGTGCTGACCATCGGATTCACCTCCTTAGCCAGGGATACGGGTCATACATATGGTGTAAGCCACCCTCACACGCGCTGTTGGGCCAAATCGGATTTTACTAACCCCATCCTTTGTTTCGCGTCGGCAGCGGAAACGCGGTGTAAGATGCTCCCCGCTCGTACGCAGAACTTACGTATGGCTCATCGATTTGGACCTCGACAGGCTCGTTCCGATGATGATATGTCGGATGATTGTCTCTTTGAGGAAGGTCGTTAGCTCACCACGACCCCATATGAGTGTGGAAGTTCCAAACGGGTCACCGTCGAATTTAGAAGAGACCCACTTCCACCGTCCGGGGGAAAGCTTCCAACTCACTGTGTTTCATCAGTAGTACATTCTCGGTGATCATGAATATCAATAAGTGTAAGCCGCGATAAGTCGAGACAAGTAAACGTCAACTTTACTGATGACTTGAGAAATGACAGGTTTAACGACTGGTGCATCTGTTTCTTCTGCACTGGGGTTACATCTTAACTGGCCCCTTCTCCTATTCTGGAGGGTGGAACTCAAAGAAACCAGCTCCTGGTTTTGCAACCTTTTAGATGGACAAAGTCCCGTATCTATCGTACTTCATCTCCTGATTGAAGCGATGGATTCTTGCGTAACGACATCCATTTTGATGGGCATTTTCTCGTTTGTTATCTGAGGTTCCTCACACGACAAAGGTCGATGAAACCCCATACCCTGGCGTGATGACACAAGCAGTTGTAAGCACGAATTAAGATTCCAGGAGATCGGGCCACAATTTCTTCAGAAGTCCCTGGACAAGGTGTACACATTCGGTAGCCTTACGGACGGTGACCTACATCGTCTACGTATTGGGCTATCTCACTCACCCACTGCCCTTTTTCCCATGCATTTTCGTGGAGAGCACCCCGGATTACAACACTCGACCTCCCCTCCAATCCCGCCGCGCCGAGGATGTCCATCCCCATCCGGTTTGGAACCAGTTCGTCTTTCTCACTGAGCAAAACAAGCATGTCCTTGGATAACCTCCATAACAGCGAGCTTTGGGACATGTTCGATGTCGCATGTACGGCATCCCACGTATCAAATACGAAGGGTGTTAGGTAGTGATACGGCAACCAGCGTTGGGGATATAAGGCTCTGACCATGCTGGGAATAGATGCGAATGGGTTCTCCAGAATCATACCCTGTACATTAGAGTACTCCTTCGAGTCCAGACGAGACGCGAGACAGACTGCCGCGGAACCCCCGAGCGAATGACCGTAGATGATGATACGAGAATTTGGCCAACGTTTGATTGTATAATTCAGAGCGCGAGTGTAGTCGCTGAGGATACCGTGCTCAGAGGGACGAGTGGGTGTTGATTTCCAGTACGACCTCGGCGCAACGGCGACTAAACTGGCCCGGCTTCTGATGGAGGAGTGATCGAGCAGGGTCTTGAAAACAGGAAGGCGATGGAGTGGGTTCCCTGCGTTCCCTGTGATGTGAGACTTACTCGGTAAGTACACCCCACAAATGACGAGAAGAATTGGAACCTTGGAGGTAGAAAAACAGTGTCTCTGGACTGTCTGACGGATTGGCGCTCGACCTCGATGCGGCTCGTGACGCAACAGACGAGGAGACGAAGACCCCAGATAGCGAATGTCCATTTCTGCCGGGGACTTCGATTTCTTCGCATCTGAGCCCGCGGGGGATGATCAATTCAGAGACCTTCTCAGTTCTCGCACCAGGCGGAACATAGCCTGTATCTTGGTGAACCCCAGTCCCTCGCACACAACGAAGAGCATTTGACCGTGCGTACCCATGTATATGATCTTTCTCTGAAAGAGAACAAGCATGAAACACTAGAAGAGATTCCCACCACATTGGTTCCTCTCTCACGCCTATAGAATCGCCGACAAGCTGACCTTGTACGTCCAGAGGGCTATCGGTAAGCCCACCCCTATGGCTAACGCGAGAGAGACAGGGGGTCCACCTCCCGTTGTATTTGAGATCCATCGAACACTGGTCGTGCCAAGTGGAACCGCAGATCCGATAGCATTCAATGACGTTGACTGTGCCACAAAGGGGCGAGTCTTCGTCAGTTTCCGGGCGGGAGCGGTTGACCAGAGCCCCTTCATGCGGTGATCGAAGTTGTAAGCAGTTGGATCCAACCCATCTTACATCAGGCGCTCCTGTCTCATCCTCTTCGGAATGCATTCAATCTGTGGGAACCTCTTAGGCATTGGACTGTCGGTCTCACACGGTATCCGAGGCCGAGTCCTTACCGTAGTATAAAATCCCGGTTATGTGATCACGAAAGTCCTCATCTTCAGTCTCAAAAACCCAGCCCTAAATGTCCCAACCACTTGTTCTCGTAGGTATCTCCAGAGAACTTTGACGGCCACATGCATCCTTGCTGATCGGTGCACAGGTTACCGGCGTGTCTGGATTCTTAGGATCTCACGTCGTAGACCAACTTCTCAAACACGGTTACCGAGTCCGGGGGTAGCCCCTCTTCACCGTACCATCCTTCTTATTCCGCGCTGAACTTGATTTGCATAGGACCGCTCGCTCCGCCAAAGTTGCTGCTGTCCGTGAGGGATTCGCTTCTCAACCTGGAGGCGATCACGTGGAGATCGTTGGAATCGACGATATCATCACTGGCGATTTCACCAAGGCTCTCGAGGGTGTGTGCAAGTGATACGCGCAGATGAATTCGTACTGATCACTTGGTAGGTGTCTCGGGTGTATTGCACCTCGCCTCCCCCTTGGCGGGTAAACTCTCGCCTGCAGAGATGCTAGACGTGCGCATGCGCTCTAACACGTACCTGCTGATTCCAAACCGACTGACCCACTTTCTTGCAATTAGGCCGCGGTGAACGGGACTCTAAACGTCATGAGACAGGCGGCCAAGTTGGGCGTCAAAAATTTCTCAGTCATCAGCAGTATTGGAGCCGTATGGGATAGGAAAAACATCAAACCATCGTACACTTCTGATGGTACGCTGATGCTTAATGGGCTCGTCTCGGCAGGCACTGACTTTATCCTGCTGGACAGATTGGAATCCAGTTACGAAGGAGGAAATTCTCTCCGGAGCCCTTGGCCCATTGGGTACTTATTCTGGCACTAAGACTTTCGCAGAACGTGCGGTCTGGGAGTTCGCTGCCGAGCATCCTGATATTAATATCACTGTTCGTAAGTACACTGCTTCCAGGCTCGATGCCGAGAATCTACAGATTGACCCATGACCGCAGTGAACCCGCCTTTTTTTATCGGACCTCTTGCTCCAGGCTTCCGTGTCCCACCTGGGGATAGGAAAGCCTTGAGTACCGACGAAGCTATCTACAAACTTCTCTTCGCTGAGAACAAGGTTGACACACCGGCCTCGGGCTTCGTCGATGTCAGGGATGTCGCAATCGGTTTAGTCAGGGGTCAAAAGATTCCTGGCAAACACCGTATCCTTTTCGGTGGTGAATGGTTCACTCTCGACGAAGCCATTGATTACATCGCGAGCATTCACCCGGAATTAAAGGATCGGCTGGCTACTGCTTCCCCGACCGCCCAAAAGAACTCTGCTTTGGATAACTCCAAAGCTGCACTCGTTCTCGATTTAACTCCCAGGTCCTGGAAGGAATCGATTCGGGACGCCGTCGGCGACTTGTTGAAATTAGAGAAATCTTGGACCGCACAAGGGATTAAGACGACTGGCATCTACCATTGAGCGATTTAGTATGCTTATATCACTGAGTGACTATCTCCTTGCAACAAGTATCTGTAATTACGATTTCGAATGAAAGATCTAGCCCAAAATTTCTCGGACGCGACCGCCGTGTGTTTTTCAAAATGCAGGCAACAGAATTGATGAAAGAGGAACGCATTTGGTCCTGTTCAAGCACGCCAGCGTCGCTCTTGTCTGCATCGGAACCTCTGAACCAGACCCGCAGGGGAATGGGGGGACTTGAGGCCGGATCATAGCCTCGGGGCTCTCAGACCCCCAAGTTTGACTCTTCAGTGTACGTGCGAGATTTCAAATTGGCACCGTTTGCCACCGTTTGCCACCCCGTTAAGCGATGACAGGTGTAAGAGCAGGCTGCACTTTAGCTCTACGGATAGTCACTCATTGTCGACATTGCTGGCCATCAAAGTTCTCTAAAGAGAGGGCGTCACGAACACGTGATTTAGTGTCACGTCGCGTTTCATTAGTGACAGAGTGACAAAACAACACCCCCTCATCCCACAACCATCACGTCGCAGTATGGTTCGTCCAAACAACGTCCAGGGTCCCACCTCAGCCCTCACCGAGTATCTTCGCGTAAGTTTTCTTTCACCCTCGGGAATTCTGTGTCTTAATCGGCGTAGGAAACCGGAATTACTCCGGCGACAGTCGCTCGTCGCGCAAGGGCAGCTAATCGACCAGCGGCGAGCACGAGTCGTACTGAGGCGCAGGCAGAAAGCCGTAGCGCTCAAGATAACGAGGCAAATCAACCCCCCTGTAACTGATTTCTTATCTGCTAATCGCTGCAATAGCCTGCCAATGGGTACAACTCGGATGAGCTGGATGAACCGGAGGAAGCCCCGAAAGGGAAGAAGCGGAAGCTCACTAAGGCTGCCGAGGCAAAGTTGAAAGCCAAAGCAAAGGCAAAGAAGGCAAAAGATGAAGACGACGACGACGACGACGACGACGAGGACGCTTACACCGCCTTGGTCAGAGACTCGTACAAGAACACCCGGCCCCCTGTCGGGAGTTTCGAAAACTGTGCCAAGTGTAAACAACAGTTTACTGTGGTACGTTATTTTCAATAGTGTCCCTCCGCCGTTACAATGATGTCGTTTCCAGACCAAATATACCATGGCAGCAGTGCCTCCCCCAGGATCCTTGTGTCACAAGTGCGCGAAATCCTCTGGGGCTGACCCCTTTAAGAAACCTGCCGCTCCAAGAAAGCGTAAAGCGCCTGTGGACAAACGAAAGGTCATCCACTTCGAGGAGCTGAAAATTCCCAGTCTTGCCACCCTTTGCATCAACGTGAATCCTTCTGTTTCTTTCCCAGAAGCGCTGCCCTCACCCCCAAACAGATCGTTACCAAGTATATCGACGATGTTGAAGCTTTGGGAGACATTGGAGCCATAAATATGGATGGGATCGCAAAAGCCGTCTGCAAGAACCGTAGTCTGTGAGTACGGAGTTTGCATTCTCCTTTGCTCGGATTGATAACTTGCGCACCAGGAACGAGATAAATGCTCCGTTATTCTACCACGTCTGCAACACGTCTCTCACTTTCTACGACACAACAAGTAGGTATAGTTCAAGATTCTTAGATTCTCCAGCTAATGGGGTTTCAGATCTCGAGCAGAATGCTCTCTGTGCCCTTGCAAATCTGAATCCAAACCTTACGACGCTCCGCCTAGATTATTGTGGGCGGGTGAACGACGCCGTCATCGCTTCATGGAACGCCTCTCTCCCGAACCTCACGAGCCTTGAACTGCTCGGCCCTTTCCTAGTGAGAGCTCCCGCATGGCAAAGTTTTTTCAAGGCACACCCTAATCTTGACGCCTTCCGTATCACTCAAAACCCACGATTTGATACCGACTGCTTGAAGGAACTAGTGAAGAACTCCCCAGGACTGAAGGAACTTAGGTTGAGGAGGTTCGGAAAAATGTGCGACGACTTCTTGGAGGTTCTGAAATCCTCGAGCCTGGCTTTGACGTACCTCGACCTCGCCTATCCTGGTAACACAGAGCTCGTTGGAGAGATGGCCGTTATGGGTCTAGTCAAGAAGCTTGGCTCCACTCTAAAGCACTTGGACCTTTCAGGGATTACGTCCATAACCGACGAATTCTTCCTTCACTGCCTCCAGGAACATGGTTCAAATCTAGAGGGTTTGACGATGGCGGATCTTGAGGAATTAACCGATGAGAAGATTGGTCAATTCTTTCTGGAGTGGGAGAAGAATCCAGGATTGACTTTTGTCGATCTTTCTCGGAACCACAACTTATCATCTCTCGCCCTTGACGGGGTCCTGCAGCACTCGGGACCCCAGTTGAAATCACTCAACATCAACGGTTGGAAAGCTACCTCGAACGAATCGCTGAACATGATCGCGGAACTTGCCACCGGGTTGGATAAAATCGATGTCGGGTGGTGTCGCGAGGTCGATGACTTTGCACTCGCGAAGATCCAGGATGAGTGCGAGAATCTGAAGGAGCTGAGCTGTTGGGGGTGCAACAGGGTCACTCCTGCCGCTCGGAGGAGGGTGAGTGCCGTGTCCGAGATCGCTTCGTTTTGCTTATTCCCGCGGACTCGTTAGCCTGACATTCGCATCACTGGCATCGAACCCGCCGCCGCCGCTTGAGCAATGCACCCCTCGTACGCTTTTTCTAATTGCTACATGTAGGACCTTCAAATGTACGATCCGCTTGGAAATATATGGCGTCTAGATGGGTAGTGGTCTGTTCTATGTTTTTCCCTCAGTTCCTTCGAGCAGAGCCACCAATGACATCGCCTTCCAAGTCCATGACACCATCAACAGACTCATAGCTAGAAAGCCTCCTCGGTCGTTTAAGGCGTGGCCTGCTGTCTTTTGTCCTGAGTATCGGCCTCCGTTCGTCGCGGCCCTCGTCATCGCTATCGAAGGGGGTATCTAGGGGGGAAGTGACAGAACTTGTGGTATTCTCAATGTCTGCCTGGGCGGGGTGTTGAGGGGATTGTAAGGAAGGACCGTCTGGCTCCGGTTCGTCCAAGGATTTATCTGGGATCTGCATACCATGTGAGACTCGGCCCACCAGCAGGCATGATGGAGGTTGGAACGTACGGGCAACCGTACGATATAAGCCATCAGCGTCGAACACATAGCCATGGTGAACACGATCCTCAAAGCTGCGCCGTATGAGTCGCGAGCGGGCCTCTGCAGATCTGGTGGTAATGAAATGACAAGTTTTGCAGATTCTCGGATCCTCCTTATGATCTGGGGTGAAAGACCTTGAGATAAATCGTTGGGCATGAAGATTTCTGGGGTACCTCATCCGATCCAGGCCCGTGAATCCTATTTCGAAGTTCCCTATCGAGGGCCGACTGGAAAACCGCCGAGGAGACGGCCACACCGCCGACCTGCACCGCGTGGTGATTTGAGAAAAATTCAACAACTGAAGTGACTGAACGTACCTGCCCAACACCTCTGAAGAGCTGCCCGAAACCCGTTCCCACGGCCATTGCGGACTCTGAGAGGGACATGGCGGTCAGTACTATGGGGTTCGGAAATATGAAATTACCTGACTTACGGGGTATATGTGCCAAGAGAGCAACTTTGAAGAAGGTTCGGTGCCAGAAATAGTCACAAATTCGTAAAGCAACTCACTGAGCATAGTTTGCAGGACGACGGCATTTCCGAATCCCAACGGAATCTGCGCGGTGTTAGAATTCTACCAAGCAATCCAGGGGTGAATTTTCGCACAATACTCAACCAAAGCCTTGCAGGACTTGAATTTTCGTTCATAGTGACTATCAACATCATTGCGATGAAGGGGAGGATCCCGAATGTCAAGTTTATCACTTTATACTTCCCCGTTCTGTGCATCGACCATCTGCGAGTTCGAAGTAAGTGAGAAGTGAATCCCAGTTGGGGCGACGATCATACCCAGCGAACATGGCTCCTATTGTCATAGAGATACTAGTGGGCAAGAGGTGCAAGCCTGGTGGCGATGTTCAATGGTTTACAAAGGCAAAACATATCATGTCACTCACCAGCAATGGAGGCGGACGACAACATCACGGTTTGGAACCACATCGGGAAGAAGTACATGATGGAGAAGTTACAAAAGGCAACCAGGAAATTACTAGCTCCGACTAGGACGGGGATTTTTTGTTTGAGCAAAAATGGTGCCAACACAGGCTCGACGGCGAGTTTGAGTTCAACGATTAGGAAGAGGAGGAAGAACACGACGGCGACCACGAGAGTTGAGATAACTCGCACGTCATTCCACTATCCAATCATTGGGGACAGTCACTGACAACAGGTAGAATTCACGTACCGGGAGTTGTTCGTTGTAACGATAACTCAAAAAGAGCAAGATCGCTGGAACCTGGGGCAATTATACTGAGCATTCGGACAGAAAGCCGGGAAATCAGCATACCCATAGAAGAGTTGTGATGGTACCGCCGTAGTCAATCCTCCCGAGGACCTCTCTCGGTGTCTTACCCTTTCCCTGTGCCTCACGAATAAGTTTTACCGATGACCGTATACCTAATCACCGGACGTACCGGTGTAACATATCGCAGGTTGTAACCGGTGAGAGCGAAGGAGAGAGAGAAAAGCGGAATCTGAACGATGAATGCAGCTCTCCACCCATAACTGTGCTCGGCTCAGACTCTTGCCGGACCATCATCTTCTGACAGTCATCGATGAACGTACCGATCACTAATCAATCCACCCAGGGGTCCACCCATCCCCATACCAAGCTACGTTGCGGTATAAACCTGCATCTCTACACAAAGGATAATATACGCACCGCTATGAATATGCTCCCTGCACTTTGAGCGAGCCCTCGCGACTATGATTACGTTTATAGGTTACTCCGATCAATAGGCGATGGGCGCTTACTCTAAGCGTAAACATATCGCTCGTAATAATCCTGGAGTCGTTGATCAGTATACGATAATGTAATAGAACGTAAGACGTACGTTGAAGTCGTAAAAATCCCCCCACCACCAATTCCGCCAAGCTGTAACTTCAGTCGGAAACCGAACACCATTGGTGTTTGATACTCACGAATCTCGCGGCAATGAGAAAATTCATACTGGGTGATAACCCGCAAGCAAGGGTCCCCAGCCCAGCGAATAGCACAGCAGTTTGGTTGGCACTACGCCTGCCCATAACGTTACATAATCGTCCGTATAGCGGAGTGAATGTGCATGTTGCAAGGAGATAGCTGGGAACGGTCATAGTAAGCTTAATTCCGGAAGAACACAGTTGACCCTCACGCTGTGCCGAGCCAGCTGGCCTGATAGGATTTGTTGAATTCAGAGGATATAGACGGCATTACTGGGACGGAGTTTCAGCGGTGACAAATACATAAATCTCACGACATACGGGTTGCGACTAGGGTGGCTAAAGCCGCAAGATGGTTCAGCAAAATCAATAGAGAGAGCTCAGGCACACACTATTCAAGGACTGAAGGAGCGGGTCTATTAGCAACGCGAATTAAAGGAGGTGGTGCGACGTACACCGAGGAAGCTCGCCGTCCAGATACCAGCCAAGATAGCCCACTGGTTTGAACGGGATATCTCCAGTGGTCCAAGCCTCTTCTCTTCCCTAGCTTCCTCATTTCGAACGTTCCCGCGGTTTTGCGAGGATGTCGCCAGGAGTGGATCCCTCTCGGAAGACATGGTGGTCTGGGAGCAAGAGACAAGGCTATAATTACCGGTACGTCCTTTGTATTCACTACGGACCTCGTGATTCGTCGTATACACGATCTTCTGAAGATTCTTCTTCTTGCCGGTTGCAGTGCCTGACAGTGACATGTGGACGAAGGTGATTTCGGCCGACGGTTCCCGACGCACGGCATGCTCGGACCGAGGGGAGAATGGACGTTAGATGTCATCCACTCATTCAAGTTGGTTCCCACCTGTGCCAGGAACCTCACTGGATTCGAGCTGCAAGGAAGGAAATCGTCAAACACAAGTACAATTTTATTCGTACGACTTTCGATGTAAAAAGTACAAACGATTCCGAAACTAATAGTACATTTTTTGGATGGCAGACTTTTTCAGACCCCATTCAACTGACAGTGATGCGCTGGGACTCCTGGTTGGGAGAGGACTTGGGATAAGTGACGGTCAGAATACCGTTCTCCATCGACGCCTTAATATCCTTGGACTGCAACCGCACAGAAAAATCCGTCAGAACCAACTGCCACCCGAAAGGATTCATGAGCGAAAGGAAATTCTTGCCTTGGTGCCTTCAGGCAACCTGATGGTTCTAACGAACCTGCCGACCCTGCGCTCCTTGACAGCGTAGCCGCGCTCTTGCTGGTCGGAAGACTGAGAGGTCTCGCCGGATACGGCGAGAGTCCCATTCTGAACGTCGATGTTGATTTTGTCCTTGGAGAGACCCGGCAATTCGAACGTCGCAGTCATTCGGTTCGCTTCGGGGTTTTCATACAAGTCCATCCTGTCCCACTATAGTCAGCAACAAAGCACTCGAATCGAGGAGGCGGCACGTTGGGTGAATGTGTACCTTGGCTGCATCATACGGGAGGTGTGAGTTTCCTCAAATGGAACAAGGGGGTGACGGCCGCGAGTCCCCCTGAAAGTGTCATCGAGGAGCCAGTCGTTCTCGAATCCGGGCCAGAAGCGACTGAGAGACATGACGATTCGTAAGTTTCAGTGGATTGATTGAGAGTTAGGCGGTCAAGAGTTAAAGGAAAGGCGATTTTTGGTGAAGATTCCACCCCGCGGGCCAATGGTTTATATCCATCACTAGGAGCTTATCTATTCGTCAGTCGAACTGTGTCCCTGACCCCTCTACTAATGTCATAACAATTTGCGAGGAGACTATACAAGCCGGTGGCTTCTTGTCTTTTCTACCTCCTTTCGTCAGAATATGGCAAAGCGCTCTGTCGTTCAGATCCGCCGAACCGATGTTCGTCATCACAGCCACCTCAAGCCTTAATAATCTCCATAGCATAGGAGCACAGGTTCCAGATTCGTGAAGGACGCGAAAAACACATGATAGCTATGTATACGCAACCAACGGCGGACGTGAATCACAGCTCCAGTGCACCATTTTCCAAGGTGTCACTACGATTTCAGGGTACCCCGCCAGAGTCAGAACATTGCCTGCGATACACCTGCGTAAACCGGACGCTCTAACACAAGGGAGGGACCGGACTTACCGACGCATTCGGAGGACTCGCAACCCCCCCTAGGCTTAAGAACAAAAGATACACATATGGTTTAGGGGCGGGCGGTACGGTTCATATAGGAGGATCGACGTACACATTCAACGGCCAAGACGAGAAGAAAAAGGAGTACCGTCTAGACTTGGCACAGAGCTGTGACAGAGCCTCGAGATCGAAGAACTCGCCAATTGGCATACCCCATAACCTAACCGCCACGCCAAGTCTGTGAGGGATTGGTGCTGAATCGAGGGACTAACGCTTACCCTAGTAGTGTCTGCGTTGTGACAAGGAAGTGGTTTAGTGAGATACGAGTGTTCGTGGGATCAAGGACGTACCTGATGTAGATGAAGACGACCTTCAGGAACAGGCCAGACCTAGGTAGGGCTCAATAAGAAGGCCTCATCGGAAGGATGAACAGCATACCTCAAGCGTCGGCTGATCCGAGGCGATTGCAGCGAAGTGGTTGTTCCTGATCCTCCGTAAATCCCGAAATCCGGCGCATATGGTTAGCCTTACCACAAAAAGCGTTTCATATCATCCGTAGACTCAACACCCGCGCTACAGGAGCAATCGGATTCAGAAGCTGGCCGTAAATTCAATCAAGGACGAAAGGGGACACACAATTTACTTGCGTCCACCCCTAAGTTAGCCAGTCGGTCCCTCTCCTCGCGCCTGCTCTCGTAGTACTTTCGAATAAATCCAACTCTCAACAGCAGGATATCGCCTTTACGGAACGTGAGTCCCTGAACCTTGGCGCATCCTTCCAATTCCCTTGACGTGATCGCGCGGTCTGTCCAAGGATCTACCGGGGTACCCTTTGTCTCCCAGTACCTCACCATATCCAGGAGCACGCCTCGTCCACAGATCCCATGGTTGGCCCAATCTGCAACCTCGCATGAGTCTTTTCGGATCCAAGGATAAGTTCGAGAATGGCTGACTCTGTATCCCCAATTTCAGGCTCAATGGATCGATGGCCTTGGGATCAGTACAGTCGATCGACCCCGCCGGAATTGACGAGGCTTGGACACTTTAGTGTTCGAGCGCGCAGCCGACGTTAGCCCACAAGATGGAGGGGGGTGAGCGATGTTCTCGCACTTGTTATAGTACACGCCGTGTTTCAGGATGCCAAAATGTTTCAGCCCATCCCACTGCGAACCTGACTGAGTATTCTACATGCCGAAGGGAAACAGATGAGGACCGAATTCGTATCAGCGTGCCCAGGTAAGGTTGAAAAATAAAGGCGCGGCAAGGACGGACCAGGAACAGCGTATCGTCTCGCAACGCCGGGTTATCATACCCGTGGATCAGGTGGGACTCGTGACGGCATGCATCTCTGTGGAAAAGAGCCTAGGTCGAAACAAGACCGCCCGGTCAGCCTTCGAGCGATACGGGTACTGCCACGACTGCCCAATCACATTTTCCGGGAAATTTATGGGCCTGTGGATAATCCAGTTAGTCGATCGTGTCGGGATGGAAGAGAGTCGAGGGCCGACAGACCAGTTGAGGGATACCGACCTCCCAATCCTGAGAATCAACGGATTGTAAGGGTCGGGTTCCCAGTCAACGGATCGTGTCAGCGTACCGTACTTCCTCACGACATGCTCGTTGAACGATTTCGTCAGACAAGAGATTGACAGTTCCCAGTTGATCATCTTCACCCCAGATCCAGCCACAACCTGGCATGTCGTGGAATGGAGGCAACTCATCGAATGTAGGTAGTCTTGGCTGGGTTACAAAAACGCGGGCTAGGAGCTGAAGAGCCATAGAAACAGGACAGAAGAGAAAACAATGAATACGTGCTTTTTAAGTCCACGGGGATCATGAAGCGGACGACTGTGGCGGTATTCCGGCGGTCAAAAAGAAGTCCGTCTATCACATCACAATGGAATGGAAAGTGCAAACGTAGGGGGCTACATTCGTAACAGGAATGACCTCTAACCCAACAACTGGTCTGACGGCTGAATTAACTATCCGCGGAGGAAAGGATGATTCAACGCGTCCTTAGGGGTAATCCTCCGACTCGGGTCCAAAGCGAGGCACCTGTCCAGGAGGTCTATAAAACTGGTTATCACCTTTACTTCTTCATCTTGTAACTTGGCGGACACCGGTGGCATGAGGCGCGTCCTAAGGTCTCGCGAGGGTTTGGAAATGTGAACGTGCCTTACTACGTCCTACGAAACAAGTTTTACGAATGAGATGTCGGCCTTTTCTCAGCCCCGCGGAGAAGAGGAAATGACATACCGCGCCAGTTACACGATCTCTATCGATGCTGATGAAAGCGCCCATCTCGTCAAAGTAAACGTCTCCAAACTGCGCCTTCTTGACGAGCTTGGTGTTGAACCGACCTCTGAGTTCCATCATCAACAGCAGCATATGATTATTGGATCGACCCGGAAGAAGGATTTTTCCTGTATACAATTCATAAAGCGTGCACCCTATTGACCAAATATCGATGGCGGGATCGTAGGGAGCTCCGAGGACTAAAAGTGCACGTTATCAGCGATGTCGGGGATCGTGGTGAGAAATTCTGACTGACTGATTTCCGGGGCCCGGTAGAACCTGCTGACCAGATAGGGCGTAATATCGTTCTCAGAGGCATCTGATGCAGAACCAAGATCGCACAATTTGAGCACGGTCTTTTGTTCATTCACCTGTACCGTAACAACGGTAAACGAAGAAACTTAATGACACAAAGGTGGAGTATCTTACCAAGATATTGTCAGGCTTGATGTCGGCGTGCATGATGTTGCACTTTTTCAGGAGGTTCAATGCAAGGAAGAGCTGTTTGGCATATACCCTGACAGCGCGAATGTTTAGGCCAACATCCTTGCCGAAGCGTTTAACGACATCTCGGAGATTCATGCTGTGGGTGTGGGACGGTGAGGTCGTTTCGAGAGGGTAGAATGTGGGAAAGGCGTACCTCAGCGACTCGAAGACAAGGCACAGATGCCCGCGATGTTCGAACGTTCGCTCCAACCGCACAACGTGTTTTTTGTCATCTGGATCGGCCTGCTTGAGCTTATTCAACATCTGTACTTCCTTGAGACCTGCTTTGTACCTAGGAAGAGAAGTTAGAGGGGTACTTATGCGTGTGCAAAAACAAGCTCACATGGACTCTTGGCACCGAATGATTTTGATCGCAACCTCCCTACCGATATCCACAGGTTCCCCGCCAATTACCCTGGCACGTACCACATTGGCGAACATGCCTTTTCCAAGGGAGGAGAAGACTTGGTAGCGTCCACCATCAAGTTGTTCGCCGAGGATCACGGAGTAGTATCCTTCTGGGTCCGCAGCAGAGTCCAGTGTGGTGGTGACGAGAGCGGGGGCAGTAGGTTTCTAGATGGGCGTGAGCGGCGTGATGGCTGACACAAAGTGCCCACATACCACAATGCGCCTGATCTTTTTAACTTTCCTCTTATCTGTGGCCGCTACGGAGAACATGTCGTCAAGATCTTCCTCTTCGTCCTCCTCAACGATCATCTCTACGTCGTCTGTATGACCGTCGATGTCATGGATGCGCTTCCCTTCATCCTCTCGGCGATCTTGATTGGGATCATAGTCTGCTGCAGACACCTGATCCCCACCTTCGCTCTGATTTTGGGTCGTATCCTGTGCTTGTACATCACCGTCCTTCGCCAGGGTAAATCCGTTGGGTTCCGGTGATGCGGAAACGGATTCCCTCCTGACTGGAGGGCGTATAAACGACGATCACGAACAGAGCAGGGGGGAATAAGACTTACAATCAAATCCGGGAGTTGTTGTTGAAAGGGGGGTAGGCAGTTCCTCTCTGTTTAGTTGAGACAGGTTATCAGAAACAGATACGGTGGATGGAGGCGGCGGGACCGCACTACTGGTTCCGGATAGCGGAGTCCCGGTGTTGCTGGGGAGAGGTGTGGGTTGGTTACCGTATTTGGCAAGAATGGCTAGCCTCTTTGCACGTCGTGCAGCAAGCGCCGTTTCGATGGGTGGTGGAGTGGTAGGGATTTCGAGTTCCATCTCGAGTTCTAGCTCTTTCTGAGGATCTGGTTGCGCGACTCGGGTCACAGAGGGAGACTGCGTGCGGGACGAAGCAGAACCATCCACTGAACTGTGCAGGGGTGAAATCCTGTGAAAGTACGTCAGAATTGGTTGCACGAGAAATGGTCAGCCAAATTCTCGATACTCACTCGCCCTCTTCCTTCTCGGAGTCGGGACCGGATGGTTTCCGGGACTCGTGGCCTCGCATGTCGCGATCTCGACGAGGTGAACGTGCTGAGCGCGTATACTTGTCGTCTCGGCCGTAATCGAGGGGTATGGAGGAGCTATGACCTGGCCTATGGGACGGCCGGTGGTCCCTTTCGTATTTGTGATCTCGCTCTGGCCTGGGTCTACCATCTCTGTCTCTGCGGTTTGATGAAGACTTCCTCCTGTCCTCATTCAGATACACGTCTCTCCAATCCTTGGGACCATCTTTGTCCCTGGCCCTCTTCCGCCTTTGCTGTTCTACGTCATGACTCTCGTCCCACGTGCGCTTTGATCCTGAGGGGGTGTTAGTCATGTTTAAAGAAACGGAATAATTTTGTGTAGTTTACGAAACGCGACACGATGGAGAAAAAGGATGGCGATGCGGGGAAAATGGGATAGTAGCAGACGTTGTTCAGGGGGTGGGGATGGAACAAGAATCGGAGAAGGCGGTGGGTGTTTGTGTTTGTTTGTCTGCTGTGGCTGAGCGTCGGCCGCCCTCGGAATCGGATCTGGTTGAGAGCATCCATCACTTCTTTTACCGCCTTTTCGAGGTTCTGGGTGAGCCGAGCATCAGTGAAACTAGCGGTCACGGGGATACGTCGCCATTAGAATTCACCCCATTTCGTATTCTCGGGCATTGAAACTGCCAGAGAATCCTCCTGTGACCCCGTCGATTCCTGATCCAAGTCAACTTGAAACAGGCGGTGCACCCGGGCTTGGTGACATGCTATAAAATGGCTTGAACAACCAAGTTCAATTCCTTCCCCCACCCACCGTCTCGATCGTCTTGTCTCTCCCATGGCAGTCTTGTCGAAACCCCTCACCCTCTTGGGACTTCTGGGTGTCGCCGCCGCCGCCGTGGTGAACCCTGCCACCCTCGACGCGTGTCCTGGGTACAAGGCGACGAACGTCAAGAGTTATGGGTCAACCCTGACTGCAGATCTCTCCCTCGCCGGTAAGGCGTGCAATGTATTTGGGACAGACATCCAGCGGTTGGAGCTTCATGTGACCTACGAGACCGGTACGATACTTTGTTTACGGTGGGGGAAACGCGCACGCGTTGATGATCTTTGCATTTAGACACTCGGATACACGTCAAAATCACAGATCCGGCCGTGAAACGGTACGAAGTCCCTGAGTCGGTTGTCCCGCGCCCATCAGCGAAGCCGAGCAAGAAGAGTGAAATCGAATTCAAGTACATTGCCGAACCCTTTTCCTTCTCAATCCTCAGGGCCAAATCACACGAAGTTCTGTTCTCCACCCAAGGCCACCCCCTAATCTTTGAACCGCAGTACATCCGCGTCAAGACTAGTCTTCCCGCAAACCCAAACATCTA
>Ga0307514_10001325_pt1 | contig 31517 bp, 29 predicted proteins | sample 16_EM_MG_FD_203088 | JGI IMG/M metagenome (GOLD analysis project Ga0307514, IMG submission 203088) | Populus trichocarpa ectomycorrhiza microbial communities from riparian zone in the Pacific Northwest, United States - 16_EM | ecosystem: Host-associated > Plants > Roots > Unclassified | place... | reverse complement strand
ATATTCGTTGAATCGCTGTGAAAGAAGGTGATATTTCGGCCGAAAAGTGCGGGTTTTCGATAGCGACTCAACGAATATTGGTCCGATCGCAAATGTGAGAGCGGGAGGTGAAAGAGGGGCTAAAACTGCACAATCTACGTACTGATCATGTCACGATACGATCAGAACTCAGATACTTTATTGGAGCCAAAATTGTAGACTTGATATGCCGGGTTTTTGGTGAAAACCCGTTGCAACGGTCCGGTTCCGGGTTGGAACTGGACCCGGAACTGAACCGGGAATTTGGACCCGTTGCTAACACTACCCAGACCCCCCTGGAGCTACGCAAAGTTCTCTCACAATCTGCAAAAGAATTCTCAGGTGTTTCTGAAAGCACCTGCAGTTATGGAGGCGTATTCAGGATGCTACAAGATTTGACTTGAAGAATACTCAAATGTTGGACCTCCAGGGACATCTGCGCAGATCGGCAGGAGACTTCGAGAGAAGCTGAGACCGCTGCGCAGCTCTGCGACATACTTTGGGAGCAGCCGATACTGCTGCCCATTTCTGGGGGAGACTTGGTGCCGTAATATCCCAGCAGTGGTTCCAACATAACCACAAGGCATTTCGTGTTATCATATTTGTCTGTCAAAGTCACAAGATTTGCTACATTATAATATAGCATGCATTATATAACTCTATATATATACATATAGTCAATCTGGCCGCAGATGGTACGTAAACATAATCAGAGAAGCACCTGGACAAGCCCATTAACAAAACTAAGAGATGCACCACTTGGAGGCTGTTGTGGTGAAACAATGGCGCTTGAAGGCAGAGAACCCCACCATTAACACTCCGTCGCACCTCTCGTGACATTCATACAGAATTCATCAGAAATAGCGGTTCGGATTCGAGGGTCGTAACAATTGGGTGAGAATATATAATACTCTCCGGCATTGAGGATCCACACAATTGTGTGAATTCACGAAATCTCGGACACAGCTAGGGAAACCAATTGTTGGGGAACAAAGAATGTGTATGTTCATTGTATGATAAGAGGAGAGAGAAATGAGATGATGTCTATCAACTCCGGGGTCTGCCGAATGGATACTCCCCATCTCTCTGTCCACCTCCGTTATCCCTCTAGCTCGGTACAACTGCTGTTGCTACTTGAAGCTGTACTTGATCGAGGATGGTTAGGATCCACTTAGAGACTGCGATCGAGAGAATTCAGAGATGCACTTGGAGACCATAATTGAGCAAGTTTGGGGATGAACTTGGAGCCTGCGATCGAGTGAACTCAGAGATGCACCCGAATGCTGGGATCGAGCAAGTTTGGAGATGCCCTTGGAGACTGAGAGAACAAGTGAACTCACAGTTGTACTTGGAGGCCATGATTGAGAGAGATTGGAGATGGACTTGGAGACTGAGATCGAGTAATCTCAGGGATGCACTTGGAGACTGAGATTGAGCAAGTTTGGAGATGTACTTGGAGACCGAGAGATCAACTGAGCTCAGAGATGCACTTGGAAGGCGGAATTGAGAGTGTGGGAGACAAACTTGCAGGCCATGATCAGTGAAGATTGGAGGAGTAGTTGAAGGTGGCTTATCTGGAGGCAATTGATCTGGAGGCAATTGATCTGAAGGTGGTTAATCTGGAGGCAGTTAAGCTGGAGGCAGTCAATCTGGAGGCAGTCAGTCTGGAGGCATTCAATCTGAACGGAGTGGGTTCGGAGGCAGCAGGTGGGAAGGCATGTGCGATGGAAGCTGAGGCTCTGTTCATGGGTTTATTCAGCATTGTGGGAATTGAACGAATTGTGCACAACAAGGTCCACTGAGGGCTGAGATACTGGCTGCGAGTGGAAGACAGTCAATCTTGGGATTATTCAGTATGCGGTGTATACAGTACTCAGTGTTCGCTGTACATCAGGAAAACAAAAATCCGTTCAGGTGGATGGGAGCTCTCGAAGGGTATGCACTCTGTCAGAGCCGTCAGAGTCACCACGGTGGCAGATTACTCTGAGCCCGGCCTCGACACAATGGGTTGCATTGCACGTCGCCTTCCGATTGCTGTTTCACCATTTCTTCTCGTTCTGTCAGTCTCCAATTGTAAACAATCACAGTCGTATTGTGGCCAACTGTGACGATACGTCAGAATGGGTTCATTCGGTACGCGCTTATATAAGGATTGCAATGCGATGGGCGACGCTGTGCAAATCTCTCCTTGCATTCCTTCTACCTGTGCACAAAATGCAATTCTCTCTTTACTAATTACACACATAATTCCAAGTCACCAGATCTATGTGGCTATTAACAATGCATCGCTCATTCCGTCTGTCTCCGGTATTACTACTGGTACCTATCTCTGGAATTACATGCGTGCAGCCGACAATGTATCCCACGCTGAAAACTTGCAAAGCAATGGCTGCCGGTGCGTTTCTCACTTGTACAAATTTCAAGACGGAATCCATGTTTCCATAGTTTTCAGGTATTGTGGTGAGCGCCAGGGCTAACCAGTACTCAAGGAAAGCTCCATTCTCGTTTAGGAGTTTGATTTTGAATAGTCCTTGCAGTTGCCACAGGAGATGCCCATTCAGTGCGCCACAATACCACCCTGCGTGTTGCTTTACCCACACCCAGTCGTTCCGTCGATCCCCTCCGCGCCAGATCTGGCTTCCTGTGCATTGACACACCTCAAATATGCATTCACCATCTAAATACTCAACTTGAACCTTGATACCATGGTAAATACAGAGCTCCATTGGGTGCAGTTGTTCATCCGATATATATGTCTTGTTATGACTGTTATACTTGATAAACTCCGACGTGCTACTGTATACTGCCACACGGTGCATTGCATCTTGCGTTCTGTCGAGCAATGCTCTGAAGTCTTTGATCATAGCGTCAGGATGCTTTCCATCATGGTGGTTTTAAAGTCCTATGGATTCGGGCTTCGCATATGACTGGGGGCTCAGAGGGGTAGCCAGATCAGCAGCAGATGGGAGGACACTGCAGGCGGCAGCGCTGTTCTCCCTATGCTGAGCGAGGGCTTCAAGATTGAGGTCCCTGATTTTGAAGCAGAGAATGCGACGCTGAAAGGTGATTACTTGTGGCAGATAGTTGAGATTGTGATTGGAGGCACTCCAACCGTCCTTGAGGTTCATTTTATGTGCTTGTTCATGTCACTCGGCAGAATACTGTTGCAAGGCTCCGTATCGAGGAATCTGTTCCACCCAATTAGACATCAAGTGGATCTTTGGAATGTTGAAGTCAGAATCCAACTCCTTGGAAACCTCTATTTTGTTCTTGATATAATCCACCGTGGCGTTCATTTTGCACCACTTCTTGGATGGCATCCAAGTTTCAGCATTTGTTATCTTGTCTACCTTTCCCTTCTTCACGAGTTCTGTTCTCAGGGCATTTGCCTTGGCCTTTTTGACAGCTCATCTGAGTAAGAAAACCATCTTTGAAGTTGTGAAACCGACACAAGGTGACGTCCATGTAGCTCAATGTTGCATCGTTGTGAGATTTATATTGAGCATACGTATAGAAATCTAACAATGCCTGAGTGTACCCAATTACGTGATTGAATATGGGACACTTTGCGGGGCTTCCGGCTCATAGAGACTAGGTTACAACTCCAAGCAGGTACCGGCTTATTTCCTTCATCTCCTTTCCATTACATTGAGCAACATTTTCATATGACATATTTTTTGGTGTGAGGTCATTGTAAGCTGGCACGGATAACCAGATTGCATTGTACTTGTTAAGCTGTTCATGCGTCTTCATGAAGTGGAAAATCCACTTCTGGAGGTGGTCAAGCATGCCGATCTGCATTGTATGGAGAAGGTTGAGCTTACGGAGGTTGCTCACGATACAGGAAATATGTCGAAACAGGTTGAATCCTCTGTGAACATGGTGCCATCTGAGCTTGGCATTGGCTGCCTTGATGTTGGCATCGCTGAGAGTTCTATATAGGTTGTGATCCTGCCTGGGGTGTTGCATGTCAGGAGGGATATAATCACCAAGTTCGTTCTTTGGACACTAGCACCAAAAACAGACATGCCGCTTGAGATGATGTCGGTCGCTATATTCTGGGCAATCTGCAAGCCATGCTGCTAAAACTGGTTTGCAACGCCTGATGTTGCTATCTGCACTGAGAATGTTGTATTACAGGCCTTCGGGGCCAGGATTTAGTGTAAAGATGAGAGGCTGGCGTACCCACCGGAGTACTGTGTTCAGCATCTCACGGTTTGTTTGCTGCTGCTCATCCAACCCCTTCTGAGGGATATTGCGGTTCTTGATTGGAATCAGCAGGAGAGTAACCTTTATGACACTGTGCGTTGAGGGCATCTGGCAGATCTTCGATGATACATTGCCAATTGTCATAAATACAGGGAACTCTTTCTGCTCATCAGAAAAATTCGAGAGATGTATTCCATGAGAGATGAAGATCAAGGGAGCCAGTGTATCCCCCACATTGAGGATTGACTAATCATCAATTAGCACGTTATTGTCCAGGAGTATCTCTCCTTACCTGGTTCTCCCACCACCAGTCCGCAGTGTGCATTTCTGTATAGTGGCGTTTCGGTGGCGTATTGGTGTTAAAGCAACGCGCAGGGGCGTATATGAGATACTCGGCATAGCCCTGCTGCCGCATCAACCATCTGATACAATTGATGGTGTCCCGATTCCAGTATTTGATAGGGCATTGGTGATTGTCATTCCATCGCATATCCTTGAGAGTGTGTAGGTCCCACTGCCCAACAGCCTGATTATCTGGCATGCTAGCCACGAGGTTCTGGACGCCATTGCCGGGTTTTGAAGATTGGGAAATGCAGAGAAGTGTTTTCTTTCTTTGGCACACCGTCATAGTACGTCTTCATGCCTTTCCTCTTGATTCCACACTGGATATATTTGTACTCTTCACAGATCGCAAACGGGTAGTAGGCGTTGTTTTGTAGGTTCGTCTCAAGGCAACCATGAGTGCCGTGTTTCCATGGCTGAGTAGTGTAATGAATTACCGGAGTGCCGCTGCCAGGGTATATGTCTGGCCATGGCACAGGAGCTGGCAGTGGTTGAGACTCCGAGTCTGCAATGTTTTCAACATATTCGAGGTAGGGAAACGCATCCAAGTCTTCAACTGAATCTTTGTTAGCGTTGAATTCTCGATACTGAGTGGGTTAAACATGTTGGGGTGTACTGTGAAAAGTCAGATTCTTCTGGCATGCAACTTGACGATGTTCAGGATGGTATAATTCGATATGTTTTAGTCACCAGCTGTCTGAGGTGAACTTTTTTTGGCATGAAAATTGGGGGCAATGAAAAGGGGTCTTCTGTGGCATTGTCGACGACATGCGAGAAGTCGAGTATACACTGTAGAAAGGAACGAAAGCTGGTGCTGGGCCTGAGCAGCCTGGTGTGTATGCTCATGATACTTTCAGCTAACTTGAGTGGTTTATTGAGCCTCAATACCATTACAAGAAGGTTCCTTACATGCCAGGAGTTGCAAAAATGCTGCATGCGCAATGTCCCATAATACTATGAACAAAATGAAACCAATACGAAACCCATTAATGAAATGAACCCTGAGCAATCCAAAAACCTTGCGACGTTTGTAATAGTCAATGCGTGAGAGCAATAGCTAAGAACAAAGGAAACAAACAAGACAAGAACCTGACCCTAATCCGAACACAACAACCATCACCTCCTCTGCAACGTGAGGACACGTTTACTTTTCGCCTACTGAGCTATCTGGGCGCTTGTCATGGAGAGGGGCATCGGAAGAGGGACATTGGGGACAGGGACATTGGGGAGACTGTCGCCACCTGCCGATTCACCAAGCAGCTACTCATCTACATCCACGGCCGAGGTGCTTTCGGCTGCCGCAGAGGCTCACAGAGTTCGCACCACCGCATGAGGGTTTTGGGGCGTCACAAGCTGCAAATGCTCTAGGCAACTGAGGGGATGTGTCTCCGGAGATTCTGGACGTGGGCGAGACTCTGGGGTTTGTGGCCGTCGGGCATGTGCCGCAGGATGTGGCCATGGGGTATGGTCGCACATCTCCTGGCCTTGCTCAGGTAGCACGATTGGCTGATCTTCTACCAGGGTATCTACATCATCAGCCAATATATGTACCATCTCTTCCTGGCCAATCGTCTGAGGTTCTTTGCCATCATTCTCATCCTTATCCTCCTCCTCATCCTTATCTTCCTCCTACTGATCTTCCTCCTGTTCATCGTCCTCCATTTCATCGTCTCTTCTTCATCGTCACTATCCCTTTCGATATCCACATTGCTGTCTAAATCAATGCCGTCCGCCATGTCCACATCATCCTCCATGTACATATCCACATCAGGATCATGTTGTGAGTCAAATTCGCCATCTGACTCAGTAGAGTTGGTATCATCATCTGATGAAATTTACATGGCGGGCGATATTTCCAGCTCGAAATATACCTGCTCATGTTAGCCCTCCTTGTCTGAGTCTGCCTTATTCATTTCCTTCTGCAACTGCAAAGCAACGGCATGAGAGATATCATCTCCCCATGGGGTTTCTTTAACAATACCTTTCCCTTTACTGTTTCCCTTCCCCTTCCCCTTCCCCTTCCCCTTCCCCTTCCCCTTCCCCTTCCCCTTCCCCTTCCCCTTCCCCTTCCCCTTCCCCTTCCCCTTCCCCTTCCCCTTCCCCTTCCCCTTCCCCTTCCCCTTGCCATCCTTTGTTCCCTTCTCTTTCCCGGTCCCTTTCTCACTGCCCTGGGTGTCCTCAATACCCTCCCTAATATCATAGTCATTGCCATCGCTAGGACAGCTTCTTCCTCCACTCGGTGAGCTGGGATCCGCCCAGTTCTCATCATCATCATCATCGTCAATTATCTTATCTCAATTCAGTGGTATCATAGCAAGGAGGTCGCCTGGCTTGTACTGCTGACAGTGTGCTGGCTCAATTTTTGCCCTGAGAAAATGGCTACCGTACCAAGAGAAACACTCACCGGTGGGTTTAACCTTCTCCAAGCTGGTTGCCTCTGGATTGGAGTGATCGACTTGATCCCCAAAGGCATGGCGGTTGTCCCACCTCCAATTGTTCATTTGGTCGTGGGTTTTGTCAAACATTGGCCCAGTATATGAGCGGAAGACTGCCCGCCACTCCCGAAGAGGCAAACTCCAGCGCCTGCGGTGCGGCAACATTTGCGGGAATTGTGAAAAGTGGCGAGTTGTGTCTGGATTAAGAAAGACTATATCATCAAGAGGTCCCATGCCCTCTAAACTTTAACGCCGCAAACATTCTATATCTGGATTAGTCCACAGATGCGTTCGGAGATGAATCTCTGTATACAGTTCCAATCCAATGACAGGCGTCAATTTATTACCGATGTCAGCATTTTTGCCGTAGCAGTTGCCTTCCCCTTTCCTTTGCAGCTGCCCTTTGGTGCCATTGCAGTGAGTTGAGAATGAATCTACATCCGAGGCTTTAGCATTATGAGACAGTTGCATGTAGCAGCCCGGGGCCCAGAGAGAACATACAACATTTTGTAGGTTTGCGGGTGTGTTTTCAAATGTGAGGCGTTGGTTTGTGCAAGTCACGTAATGTCGAGAGAGTTGAGGTTGTTGGCAGTGCGTTAAATGTGGAAGGAAAAGGGTATGGACATGTAGGCGGGAAGAAGAGATATATATCCTTGAGTTCCTGCGATTTCTTGGTTCAACTTGTTTTGTTGGTTAATGACCACAAAACGGCCCAACATTCATCATGCACAACCACCAGGCACCTCATGACTGGTGTTAGCAACAGTTCCGGACCGTCACTTTGGGTCCGGGTCCAGGTCCAAACCAGACTGGTGCCAAATTGGCGGTCCATGTTGTCAATGAACCCAAACCGTCAACTCGGGTACGAATCAATGGTAAACTTCCAACCCGGCTGAATTGGGTGGGTTGTCAGAGGGTCGACCAGTGGGTCCATCCATAGATTCATATAAAGCTCTTGTTTTTGGAGTTTATTAATAGTATCTTATCAAAATCGCGTTTTCAACAACCAATAATATGTTTTTGCATGCTTTGCAGCTTGCAATATCGATCAATTTGGAATCGGTGTTTTACCTTTAATATAATGTAATTTTGCCTATCAGGGTAGTCAATAATGCCGTTATGCAAGAGAAGATCTGTGTGATGCCTTGACTACCAAATATGCAACAACTAAAACTGTTGACGCTCCGGTGACGCTCATTTTCAGGATGCAGCAGGGATCATGGCGCTGTTGTTTTGCCAGTAAAGACCACCAATATCTGTTAAATGGATGGCTGCAAACAATCGAATCATAAATTACCTACGATGCGAAGTTAAAAAATCGTTGACGCTCCGTTGACACTCATTTTCAGGATGAGGCTGGGAGCATGTCGCTGTTGTTTTTGCCAGCAAAGGCTGCCAATACCTGATAAATGGATATCTGCAACCAATCGGAACATAAATTATCCATGATGCAAAGCTAATAATCATTGATGCTCCGTTGACGCTCATTCTTAAAATGGGGCAGTGACCGTATCGCTATCTCTTTTGCCTATACAAGCTGCCAATACATCGGTTATGCATAACAGCAACCAAATCACTGTTGAATCACCATACTTACACAACCACAAATCGTTGACGCTCCATTGACGCTCATTTTAATGTATTGTCCATTCAATATCTGCTGCCATCGATAATAGTTTTCATCGTGATTTGAACTTATTCGTAGTCTTTCTGACTGATTGACACATGGCACTGTGGGAAAGCTGCGCACATTATCATTCTTACACTGTTCACTCTCACACGACCAAAATCTATGTAGCTTGCCAAAAGCTTCATTGTGCCTGCTATACATCTGTTTATCAACCGATATTCACATGCTACTGCTTAGCATTCGGCCATAATATATCTCTAACCAAAACTCTCGGTCAAAATACATAAAGAAGCTGGTGAAACATTGACGCGTTCTGTTCTACTTTTTCTTCAGTCCCTTATTCCTTCTCATTTTGATCGCATTGACCGTCACCAACTCATTTTCAGCCTGCCTCTTTGACTTCCATGTAAGCCGAATAAATCTGGGAACATATGGCGTGGCACTCACATCCCACCGCGCTGGGCATTCTGGATCCTGGATGCTGTTGTCTTGCTATATATCAGATTCAACGTCTGCCATGCAATCGTCTTCGCAGTCATTTGAATTATCCAAGTCACCATTCCAGTTAAGCCAATCTTCAGTATCCGAAATGCTTTCAGGTGCACTATCATCATCACTTTTGACTGGAGGACGGTTGATTCTTCAGATTCAGGGGACATTTAATATTTGAGTTCGTCCTCCACGGAGGTCCTTTGCAGACAAAGCTGGTGGCAAAGGTCATCTTTCTAACAATTGAAATACAGCCGCACCATCATGTTGCATGGGTGACCAGGAGGCTTTGACGATCTCTTCTGTGCCCGAAATGTATCCTGCGGCAGTCAGCTGCTTGTTTTGAGCGCGAGATTCCTTCAGTGTAGCACTTAGGTTTTGGCTGCCCTGCCACATGTCCAACAAGTCGTGAACCTTCGCCATTCTGTGCACTTTTCTTTCCTCCGCCTCTTTCTTCATTTCTGAGTCATTATCGGTGTTCATTGTATCCATTTCAGGGTTAGCGCCCGCCAAAATCCCAAAAATGGCTTGAGCGAACTGCCTTACAATGACTTTTTCGCAAAGAGTCTCACATGTGGTTTTTGACTGCCTCCAGCCGATAACATCTCGGCAAAGGGAAAAACTGAACTCCACTCCGACACCATGTGGTATGATAGAGAATTTGTTGCGCGCCACATTGCAAAGATTGGCATACTTTGAGTGCGTTTCCTCCTGTTGACGCCACCTGTCGGTTATGTCCAGTATCCAAAATGTACTGCTGATCTCCATTGGGTCAGAGTGGTAATCATTGAGATTTGGATTAATTTACCCCCAGTTGTTTGGTGCTTCAGGAGGCGAATTCAAATAGAGCCTGGTGGCAGTCAATAAGCGTGCTGCACAATCGCTTCGTCCGGGTGTCGTCTCAGCCACATTGTTAATCATTGAGTATTCTTCATCATCGCTTGACTAATCATATGTATCAAAGGATGATTGACAGCATCCTGAAGCCGTTGCAGAGGGGATGGGATTGCTGCTCGGTAAGCTGTCGAGTTTATTGACCGGCAGACATCGACGTTTGGCGCAGTATTCATTCTCCATGTACTTTAGAGAGGCCTCCTGGTATTGAGTAGTATAGAATGTCTCGTCCTCAGGATTAACATCCATTCCATTGTCCCACTTCCAAAACGATCGCAACTTCCGGAAAGAATCGAGGATATGTTCTGAAATGTGAAGCATATCCGTTGATGGAGTGACTTCAGCATAGTATTTGGACAGCTTCTGTCGAGCTAACTTCACAGCCAAGAACAAGTCTTCCTTCCATGGAGTCTTCGTCTTGGCCAAAGCATGCATCACACCATCCATGTGATCGAACCTGTCATTGTATACTGTAATGACGTGATGCAATGTGACTGAATGCCTCTTTGACATCCACAGGGTCCAATATCGAAATGGCCTCAATACTTCCATGACATACTTCACAATGGTCCATTCATCTTGAGTTGTAAAGAGGGGCTGGTAATCACTGTATTTTGGATTTTGAAGCCACTTGAGTGTGAATTCCCGTAATCAGTAGGCACGCTCGAGCAACACCAGTGTAGAGTTCCAACGGGTCTTCACATCCATAATCGGAAGTACAGCGATGCGGAATTTTGCTTTTTGACAGTCAATGAACTCCTTTCAACAACCAGGTGTCAGCATAATCAATACTGCCAGCATTCTCTGCTATATGAAGGTCAGTTTCAGGACTTTCAAAATATCATGAAATACGCACTTTCCCAATTATCTTTGCTAAACCTGGTCTCATGGCCAACACCTTATTGATTCTAGCATTGCCCTGTTTTCGATGTCTTTGACTCTTCCCAATGTTTATACTTTCATTCTCTCCAAATTGCTGATTGTGCTCATGGGCTTCCCAAGACTTGGTGCGTCCTTTTACACCAAGACTGCTCATGAATGCACCTAAAGCCAGCTGTATGACATGCGCCATGCATGGTATGTGATTGCTCAATGCAGGCCACTCGATTCCAGAGGCCTCAAGTGTTGATTGCAGCTCGCGTGTCATCAAATAATTTGAGGAATTATTAACAGTCATAATACCAAGCAAATGGCCGTCGGTAAGCTGAAATTGATCAAGCACGTCTTTCAAATGTATGGCTACTCTTGCTCTTGTATGTTGGCCCTTGACCTATCATCCTTAATTAGCTTTCAAAACGGGAAAAGAACTGGCGATCAACCTCTTTGAAAGAGAGTTGAATGTCGCGTAATGCCCAATTTCGATCCATATAGTAACCAATGAACAATGTTATAGCTAGTTTGTTTGTGGAAGTCCATCTGTCCAAAGCTAGACAAACATTATTTCGTGATGGCAACTGCTTCTTAATTGTATCCACCGTGAGTACATATTCCCTCCGGCAAATGTTGCTAAGGGCCGTTGCGGACTGCAGCACTATGTCATTGTGTAATGCCTTACATGACCATCGTAGCTCCAGAGTAGAGATAGCGTTCCCTGGAATATGAGCCGAAACAAATCCTAACATGAGGTAGCGATTCCACGTGTCTTGGTGAAATTTGGAAGTTTCAAAGTCATTAGCTGCCAGTTTGGAATGTTTTGTCTGTCATTTCGGTCAATGTGAATCAAGCTCGATGTCAAATATGATTTTCCTCTGCAAACTTACTATTGTGATTCGTCGACTTCCTTGCCTCTTCAGGATGGCCAAAGCTGTTTCATTGACCGTCATACTAGTCGATTCAGTAACCTCTGATACTGTTAATTCGTTTAACTTTGCGATGTGAGCTTTTGCCAGCAACTGTTTCCCCATTGAGCTGGTCCCATGTTCTGATGACTGGCAAAGAACTTGATGACAAACGATACATATGATGCCAGGGCTGCCAGTCTCCTCAATTCCGCAGTACAAATACAATCCGCACAAAGACGCATGTCTAGATTTATTCCAAGCAATAGGCCGCATCGAGCCTACATTCATTGAATCCCACCAAGCATTGAAGATAATTTGTAAAGTAAGGTTGCTCAAATCACGAATAATGACACGTTCATCTTTGGAAGAGATTATAACCTCCAGCAATAAGGTGTTCAAAGATTTTGAATCCGACATGGCGGTAGGAATTAGAAAGCTGGGTAAGCTGACTCAAGAGACTGCCAAAAGAAACGATACAATAAAGCACACTGTGGGTTCTTAATTATTGACTCTACAGCTACAAGCAAAAAAATCAGATCTGTAAGACATTGCATGCATATTTGTGAAGTTGTATACTAAGACAGATTGAAAAGACTGACCGCATATAACTCTATTTAATAACACTACAATGCAGTTCATTGCTGTGTAGCGTACTGAGCCTCCACAAAAACTGTTGACCCTATGTGGGCGCTCAATTGTAGGAGGCAGACGCGATATCGTCACCAGCATTTTTGCCATTAAAGGCAGCCGATAGGTTCATTGTGGGTTGTCTGTGTTCCATTGCTGTTGGATTATCCAAGATGCGAGATTAAAAATCTTTAACGCTCCATTGATACTCATTTTGGGACATGGTGACGATCTTGTCGTAAGCATTTTGGCCTAGAATGGCAGCCGATAGTTCGATTATGGATCAATGTAGTTGCATAGCCCCTTGATTTTCCCAGTTGGAAGGCCTAAAATTGTTGACGCTCCATTGACGCTCAATTTTAAGGCATAGTGACGATGTTGTCTAAACTATTTTTCTCTCGAAAGGCGGCCGATAGTTCGATTATTGGTTAATCTCGGTGCACAGCCCTTGCATTTTCCAAGATGCAAGGCGAGATGTCGTTGACGCTCATTTTTAGGACATAGTGGCGATGTTGTCGGAACCATTTTCGCCTAGAATGGCGGCCGATAGTTCGATCATGGCTCAATGTCACTGCACTTCCCTCACATTTTCCATCATGTAAGGCCAAAAGTCATTGATGCTCCGTTGACGCTCATTTTTAGGACATAGTAGCGATGTTGTCGCAACCATTTCTGACTTGAAAGGCGGCCGATAGTTCGATTATGAGTTATCGTTGCAGCGAAATTCTATGGATTTTCCTACATGCAATGCCAAAAATCGTTGAAGCTCTGTTGACACTCACCTTTGAGCTCACCTTACAGACATCCTAACAGTCATTGGGCACTCAACAATTGTACAAAAATTGCATACAGTCTGCATTGGCAGCCAGTATACCATTTCTATGTATTATCGTTTGAATCCAAGATCTTTGAAACTTCTCAGTTTCTGAGCCACCACCATACACATCATTTGCATGATGAATGACGTAAATCCACCACATTTCAGCGCTTTCAGCCGGCAATTTACAGTGTACAAATCCATGCACAAGTTTTAGATATTTACAGCCCGACATCCTCACCAGTCCTTATCAAGCTCATTCTCCTCGATTTCCATGACGTACCATACACACTTTTGAATTTCTCGACCATGTGCAGGAGTTCTCAGCGGAGAGTTATGCAGTTGGATGCATGGATCAAACCAGCATGACGGCTGTCATTCATCGAGGTTCAGGTTGCGCATTGACCTGTCCTGTAATGAGTCGTATGACATCACTGACTTAAACTTTGTTAGTATATTTCGTCTCAAATTTAGGTTTTGCTTTCTAATTCAACCTTGACAGGTAAGATGATATACCCTTCATTGGTCGTCGATCAACTTGATTTGGCATCTGGAACTGTCGGATGGCCCATATGACCCTTGCACACACACTGACGAATTAACATGTCTCACAATTTGGTTACTGAAATCCAGAACAAGCTGACACTTAGCAAAATTGGAACACAAATTACTTTTACAAGAGCAACGTCGTCAATATTAACTATTTGGCTATCTATATCTCCGGTGACGCAGGAGCCGTCCCCATGTCTTCATCCGAATCCAATTTCTACATCGTAATTAGCTAGGGATGCAATATGCGGGGGTCAATCCTTACGAGTTCAACAGCCTTCGCATTCTCAATCGGCAACGAATTGGCTACTGCATCAGGCAAGTGAGATGCTATGTCAGTGTATGACTGTGGTTCCTCTGAACCTAGCCTCATGTGACAACTTCCTGGTCGAGAAGTCCCTTGTGACATCTGTGATTGTTCAGGGACAATATCATGAGTCTGCATACACTTGCCAAAGGCGTCGGTGATGGTGTGGCAGCAGTCGTGTCGATTTGAGGCTTCCCATCGGCCACAACCATCAATTCGGCTGTTCCATACATCATTTCTCTCTCCCGAGAGTAGTTTGCCGCGTCCCTCCATCCCGGTTGCGTCAGTTGGTCATGCCTCATCTGGTTCTGCCGAAAACTCTCCATGTGGTGCTGTACCGTTTTGGAGATTGTGCCCATCACCCAGCCAAGTTCATTATCTTCGCTCAGCTTGCCAAGCTCTGAGTCCTCTTCATCATCCTCGTCTTCCCCATCCTCCTCATCATCAGAACTTGCAAGATCGCTCAGACTGTCTCCGATAGCATTCAACATCTCCTTAAATGTTTTTTCAGGTTTTCTGGTTGTCGATCGTTCTTTTTCAGCGTTGCTCATATCTTCTGGCTCTTGCATAATTGCTGTCTCAGCGTCTTCAACTCGATTTCTTGCTCCAGCGGTCTCTCGATCCACATAATATTCGATCGATTTCTCTTTCTATTCGTTGCTTGAAAAGTGTGTTTCCAGTCTTTTCTCCGCCAAAAGCTTCTTTTTTGAATCGTAAGCTGCGCAATGCTCCCACCGCTCGGAGTATTTCTGCCTTCAAGCCGCTCTTGCCTTTATTCGCTTGATGATGTTGTCGTGTAGACTGCTTGGTCAATTTGCTGTATTTGCCCGCTGGAAGTGGTGAAAGGTTCTTTTTCGGAGCATTGACCATTATATCTTGTGTTGACCTTGGTGTTGAGCGAGATGTTGAATGTTGTAAGATATGGACCACATGGAGGCAAGCTGCGTCTTTTATGTCAAGGTTGGTAGGTTTGATCATCTTGAACAAAGCAAAATCTGCGTTTTGACCGTCAGTTCATTTGGAATAGTCTTGCTAACCGTACATCATAACATGATTGTTAGGGTGTGATTCATGTGAGATCCCGGCGATGTCTTGAGACAAACATCGCCAGACGTCCTTTTTGTCAAAGAATGTCCTTTTTATATCTATCAAAGAAGTGATTTCAGCCATAGTTCACCGCAATATATTCATGTAAACAAACAAGCAACATCGGACTGACTTACTGCAAATCGCGGGACCATGGGAATCCCCTCCAACTTGGTGCTATACGCAGCAGGATTCAGCTTGAATAGAACGTGCAAGTTGGCTGTTACTGAATCTATTTTGTCTTGTAGGGATCTATATATTCCTCAGGACTTCCCACTTCTTTTCGTTATCATCTTCCTCACCTTTTCACAACGGCAAATCATGGCTCCACAAGCACCTCAGCTATGTGCGATTGGATTTGAATCAAGCCGAATGACAGGTGCTTTGTCCAATGCGCCACCAGCTGAGACACAGCTGCAATACAGACACCAGTTAGTCCGCCGTGACACTGCAATTGCAGCCACAAAAAATATGACCCAGTACGCACGTTTAAAAACCGTACGTGAAACCGAACAGAGCAAGAATATGAAGCAGCATGCGATCGGATGTGAGTAACTCCATATCGATGTAGATGACGGTTGACTAACCATATAATGTACAGCTGTTGTACGTAGAGAGCTCTGTGACCAATTCATCGCTGCCCACAATGGGAAACCTCCATGGTCGACCAAGGCATTTCTCCACACTGTTCGCGAAATCGAGCATCATGAGGTTGTAAGTTGAGGGATATTCGCAGACGAATTTCGTGATAAACATCCCCAGCAGTGGACGAAACCGGCTTTAAAGACTTTAGAGGTGGCTACAGAGTCATATGGTCAAGGTAGTTGCCTAATCTCACTCTTAGAAGCAGCAACTAATGTCATGTAGATTTTGAACATGTCAGCTACTATGGCAAGGCAGACAGGTCGGGTACAGCTAGAACAGTCCAACATGCGCCTTGCCTTGAATGCAGCCAAAATGGCCAAAGGAGGGTTTTTGCGCGCCGCAATCGAGGAAATGCACCAACTAATAAAGAAACCTCGCGCCCAAGTCCGAGAAGAGAACAAGCAAGGAGTTGAGTTTCCTAGGCATAAAAAGGTGAAGGCGGTGATAGAAAGACACCTAGCAATGATTCGTGAAAATCAAACGGACGGCTACCTTCCTTGCCGAAATGGCACAGTACAGAATCCTCAGTCACGCTGGAGACGCAAAGGCACAGGCGCACCTCCCCCACAACCAGCGCCACCTCGGCCCGAAACGCCACCTGTGCCACCTGGTGACAGTGAGCGAAATCAAAGCACTGAAATAGAAGGTGTGCCACCTGGATATGTGTATATACGTACTCCACTTCCCAACACTCAATTTTTCAATCATGATGCATATACCAAGGACCGCAAGCAGAATACAGATTTTATTCCAGATTTGCTGACTGATCAAGGACCATCCGCAAGTTAGTACGCTATCTGCTGCGTGGTAATCCAGCTAATTTCCATTTTGCAGATGAAAGCAGCCTTTTGGGCCAACCTGACAGTGAAGACGAGGATTAATTGAAGGGAATGGGATTTTCGAGTATTATCATTATCTACAATTAGCAGACACTTAAAAGTATATTTTAAAGGATATATGCATTATTAAAGAACAATGTAGTGATAAAGGAGAATGTGCATAAAGAGGATAGAACGGCTGCTAAAAGACCATTACTCATACTCTATACCAAAGTGAATGGTTGCATATTTCAGATACGCCCATGGCAAAATGAGCGTCAATGGAGTGTCAACGATTCTTGGCATTGCATTATGGTTAATCAATGCGCGATGTGGCCATCAAAGTCTATATACGAAGTTTTGACCGGTTTTATAGGCTAAAACACTCAGAATCACTGACTTGCAGCCTTGAAAATGAATTAAGTTGTGATTGTCCAGGAGGCTGTCGTGGGAACATCGCTTGCTTATTGGCCTATAAAGGCTCCCAACTCCCAGTTTATAGATGTCTGTGATCATTCGCCACATTGATCACCCAAGATGCAAAATCAAAAATCGTTGTCGCTCGGTTGACCATCATTGTCAAGATGGGGCAGGAAGCGCGTAGCTTTCGCTTTTGCCTAGAAAGGCAGCCAATACAATGATTATATATAACAATGACTAATTCACGATGATATTACCTTACTTACATGACAAAGAATCATTGACGCTCCGTTGACGCTCATTTTCAAGATCGGGCAGAGAGCATGTCACTTTCTAGTTAGCCTATAAAGGCAGCTAGTACTGTGCTTATGTATAAAAACGACCAAGTCACTCTTCAATTACCTGAGTTACAAGATCAAATATCGTTGACGCTCCATTGACTTTCATTTTTAGGAAAAAGTAGCGATGTCGTACATGGCGGTTTTGACGTTCAAGGCTGTCAATACTTTCAGTAGGTATTACAACAACCACGTCTCTGATTACTTACCTGACTTACAAGGCCAAAAATCGTTGACGCTCTGTTGAGGCTCATTTTCAGCATTGGGTAGGAAGCATCTTGCTTCGTGTTTTGCCTATGAAGGCAGCCTATCTGTCATTTATAGATATCTGTAACCGATCGCCACGCTGATTGACAATGACGCTAGGCCAAACATTGTTGACGCTCTGTTGACGCTCATTTTCAGAATGCAGCAGGGAGTGTGTCGCATTCTCTTTTGGGTTTAAATGCGGCCTTTACCACATTTATGAATGTCTGTATCCAATCGCCACTCAGATTACCCAAGATGCTAGACCAAAAATCATTGACGCGCCATTGACTCTCATTTTCAGGGTGGGTCAGGGAGTGTGTCTCTCGTGTTTCTGAATATAAAGGCGGCCAATACGTCAGAAAAGGACAACAATATACCAAGGTTAACATTTTGCGATTAGAAGTAGGATATATGAATGCGACCATTAATAGAAAAACCCGATAACCAAAACCGGGGATTGGAACTGACGGGTCTAGCCAAACCCGGCAAAATACACAGATTGATGGGTATGGGTCCAGGTTTGGCCCGCCAAGCAGCAGCGGGTCGGGTTTTTGGACGTTTCTGGAACTGAACTGAACCATTTTTCTGGTCCAAACCTGACCGCTGGTGGGTTATCCGGACCCACTGCTAACTCTACTCATGAATGAGAAGCCTTAAGGCGAGATTTCCAACTCCCAGTGAGGAAAGTTTTCAATGCCGGGCGCTGAGTTTGCATGACACACAACTTTTACTGCTCAGACCTTGTGCATTTCGCAGCAAACTGATTAGTTCTCAGGTTCTTCCAACTGTGCAACGATCCAACATGGCTACCAATATACCTAGTGGTGGAACAAGCACACGCAACTGATGTCATAAGATAGAGAATAAGTCCTTGTTAGCTTTGCGATGCTTTTAGCTTTGCCAAAGGGGAATTTCCACAGGAGAGCTGAAGATATACACAATTGATGGTTTGACGTATTGTGCCAAGAACGAGTGCAATACTGTGATAACTGCACCAAGAAGTCATGTACACCGTTCAAGCGGTGCAAATAGGCCTTCAGTAGTGTTAGCAACGGGTCCAAATTCCCGGGTCGGTTCCACATACAGTTCCACCCAAAACGGGACCATGGCAACTGGTCTTACCACACGAAAAACCAGGACCATTGGAAATGGACCGGTTTTACCACCAAAAACCCGGCATTGCAAGTTCACAATTTTGGCTCCAATTAAATATTTGAGTTCTGATTGTATCATGACATGATCAGTACGTAGATTGTGAAGTTTTAGCCGCTCTTTCACCTCCCGCTATCAGATTTGCGATCGGACCAATATTCGTTGAGTCGCTATTGAAAACCCCCCAATTTCGCGTAAAATATCGCGTTATTTCACAGCGATTCAACGAATATTGGTCCGATTGCAAATCTTACAGCGGGAGGTAAAAGAGCGGCTCAAACTGCACAATATACGTACTGATCATGTCATGATTCGATAAGAACTCAAATACTCAATTGGAGAGAAAGCTGGAGGAACCATAAAATGGAACTGCGGTTGGGGTACAACGTGGCCAAAAAGCCACGCGTTTATGCCCGGTCCGGGTAACAAACCTGCCAAGACAAAGCGGGTCAGGTTTTTAGCCAGTTCTGGAACCGAACCAAGACGAACCGCCGGCCAAAACCCTGACTGCTGGCTGGTTACCCGGACCCGTTGCTAACACTAGGCTTCAGTCATTGCCGTAACTGTGAATATCAATGCTGGGTTTAATCTGATAGCAGTTAAGCCCATAATTGAAGTATTTTCAAGGGATCTCGTCCCCATGTATTGTCAGGGTTTAGAGTCTAGCGCGGTCTACACTGCGCCTCCTTTTTTGTCTAAACTCTCCCTGGTTGCTCAAATAGAACTGTACCTCGCCTGCCATTGCATATGCAAGCACAGCAAATTATTCCAACATTCTTAACGTTGAACATCTATATCGAACTATGCCTTCCCAAAGCATTTACCCTGACTCGACTCCGGTTGTACGAAATATTTGAGGTCTTGCTAATCTTCATAATGAACCCAAGCGTGGACCTTCGGGGAATGCTCAACTTCTGCCTGCTAAGAGAAGTGTTTCTGTACCAGCTGGCGAGAGCAATTCCTCTCCAGGAGGGAGTTCCGTGGCCTCTACAATCAAAGGTCAGAATTCGACCCCCTCATCTTCGCTGAACAATTCTCATGTTGCAGATATCGCTCAACACGTGACTTCCTCCCCGCCTGCTACACTGCAACAATGAATAGATACTCCAACCACCATGCCAGGGGCAAGAAGTCGTACTCTACCAGCACCCGGAACAATCTCACAGACAGACTCAACACGTTGCGTTGTATCCAGCCCCCCATCCAGTATTGCTATCACTTCCACTCTACTCAGCAGTGTGCAACAGGTGGCAAGTTGTTAACCTTGTGTGGTGTTGCAGACCCGTATACAATCTTGATGAATACCTGGAACACACTACCGGAGAGCTACCAACAGAGGGTGTATAAAAACACTCTTGCTACAGTCAAGCATCAAATCCAACAGTTGGAGAACCCAACGCCTGTGGTGGTCATCAGCGTGGAAGCATTGCGTGTTGACAAGGCTATTCTTCTTGACTATTTGACCTCTGAAGTGGTGGTTGAGGAGCCTGAGATCGGAAGCACTGACCCAAACATCCCAATTGACAACAATTACACTGATGACAAACTGCATTTCGGGATGCCAGGGGGCAGCAAGGATTCCTAAGATGAAGGTGACGAAATCGACGAGAGCAATTCCATCCCCACCGCTAACCGGCGATGACGGCCTATGACTGAACTCAAGAGGTTGGACCTGGAAACCAGTGATTTCGACCGGTATGAGGGCGAGGATGGAGATGAGGGGAATGTTGGTGAGGAGGATGATGCATCGCAAGCCGATGATTGATCAATGCAGAATGTGGAGGACTGACGGTATAGTGTGTTCGACCTGAGAACCAGTGATGTCGATGGATATGAGTGCAAGGATGGTGACAATCTGGATACGGATGAGGAGGAAGAAGTATCGCAACCCAATGATGGATCAATGCAGAATGTGGAGGACTGAGGGCATAGTACTAGAGAGTGTGAAGATTGGACAGTATATTTCAGACGGGTAAAATATGATAATGGCGAAGTAAATGGAACAGCAAGCGATGTATCCGAAGCGAAGACTGTATTGCAATAAGTGACAAAATCTCCACTCTAAACATATATGGGGAGAGTGCAGCATGTGGCTATCGGCCGAAGAAAGCCATAAACATCACCAGGCGGTGTGTAAATAGCTACAGCATAACGGCAGCCCCTGCGAAGAGTGTAACACACATGTTGTTCCACTGGTGGGTATCCGTCACCACATTCCGGGCGCAAAGTAAAGGAGGTAAGAATGCAATGCGACCAGTCACGAGGGTGACGGGAAGCATGTAACTCTCCGTCAAAGGGTATGAGATTCTCTCTTAGCCGTCAGAGCTGTCGGGATACCCGTGTGTTTGTGATGGATACTAGGGTTCTTGCTGATGTACTCTGTGAATGCTATACTCAGTGTATTCTGTATTCGGTATATGCTGTACTCTGTGTCAACACGTGATCATGGCATGCAGAGATACAGAGGGACGACTTAACTTCGTGTTGTTAGGTGACAGTAGAGTTGAGGACGAGAAGGAGAGAGATGAGAAGAGATGGGGAAAATCAACATGAGAAACTGGGACTTAGAGATTTTCATTTGCGAGTCAATTTACCATCTCTGATAAGGCAGGTACAAGTCCCAATCTGCCGTGTTATTACACCGATACGAGTTCTTCCCAACCCAATCGGGGAAGTCGTACCCTTCATATCTCATATCCGCTCTTATCCTCCACATCGTTCTCATCTTCATCCCCCATCTCTCTCATTCTCGTCCACAACTCTACCATCATCGCAGAACAGAAAGTAATGTTGTCCCTCTCTACCTCTACATGCCATGATCATGAGTTGACACCGAGTACAGCATACACCAACTACAGCATACACCGGCTACAGCATACACCAAGCACAGCATCCACCAATGATTGATTCTCTTTCCTTCATTCTCACGATTACGAGTTGACCGCTGAATAGACCTTCAGCTTCCGACGTCCCTCCCTAAACAATCAACCGCCATCAGCTAGCTCGCTATGAGGGCTTAAAGATTATGTAACCTTGTCATATTTCCATGTTTGCGAGTCAACTAAATGATGAATAGAGTCATAGCACCCTGCGCGCCATCTATTGACCGCCTCCAAGTACTCATCTAAGGTCGCTCGATCACACCCTACCTGATATATGAGCAAACTGTCATGATTACGGCTTTCAAGTTCGCACAATCATGGCCTCCATGTGTATTTCCAAACTTGTTTGAATACTGCCGGCAAGTGCCTCTCAATACTCACTCGAACACGATCTTGGAATGCATCTCGAAGTTCAGTTGATCACAGCCTTCATGTGTATCTCTGCATATGCTCAATTACCACCTCGAAGTGCATCTACAAATTTGCTCAACTACGGCCTGCAAGTTCGCTTCATCACGGCCTCCAAGTGTATCTCGAAACTCACTCGATCACGGCCTCCAAGTGCATCTCCAAAGTCGTTCGATTGCAGCCACCAAGTGCATTTCAACACTAGCTCGATCATGTTCTCGGAGTGTATCCCTGAGTTCAGTCGATCGTCATTTTCAGGCACACTTTGAATCGCTCTCAAGTACTGCCTGCATCCAGTCCAGATATACTGTATGTTGATGGGTAGCTATATAGATAGATAGAGGAGAATACAAATTGAATACATGAGTTTTAAAAATCGTTGAATGATAAGTAGTGGCTATGATTTCCAGGCCCACCAGCAATGTTCCCAAAGATGATCTCGCTTTTCCCAGACTGCTATTCACTGATTCAAGGTACTACCAGGCTTCTCGCCGGCACTCCCAGATGCTCCCAGGCTTGTCGTTGGCGCTCCCAGAACTGTCGTTGGCGCTCCAAGAACTGTCGTTGGCACTCCCAGCCTTGTTGTTGGCGCTCCCAGCCTTGTCATTGGCGCTCCCAGAACTGTTGTTGGCGCTCACAGCCTTGTCGTTGGCGCTTCCAGACTAGTTGTTGGCGCTCCCAGACTTGTTGTTGGTGCTCCCAGACTTGTCGTTGGCGCTTCTAGGCCTGTTGCAAGCACTCCCAGACTTGTTGCCAGCACTCCCATGTGCTCCCAGGTGCACCCAAAGTTCTCACTGGCGCTCCGAAGTGTTCCCAAACTTATCACAATCATTTGCCTGGTACTCCTGTTCCAGTCATCAGAGATCCCAGTTACTCTGAAGACAGGCCGGAATGCCCTCCTAAGGTCTAATACTCTCCTGCAATTGATGCTTCAAAGTTTACACTCCATATCCTCTCAGACACTCCTGGACGCTTCCAGTGACCAAAATACATTTTGCTGATGTATATTTACCAAAAAGTTGTAAAATAATCTACATGCAGTAAATTGCCGGCCGAAAGGACAGGAATGCGATAGGGCCACCTCATTTCTTGCTCAGGTAACGTGGATCAAGGTTGATCAGAAATTGAAAGCTAACAAAGCTCCTGGATGCAAATGATAATTCTCAGAAACGCAATATTGGATGTCAATAGTCTAGATGAGAATACTCATTGAATACATGTTGTAATAATCTATGAATGATAAGTATTAGCTATGATTTCCGGGTGCACGAGCAGTGTTTCATAAGAAGATGATAGTTTTCCCAGAGTCCACTAGAGTCATTCGAAGTGGTTCCAGGCTGTTCACCAGCATACCTCGGCATGTTGTCAGTGTACCCAGGCTTCCAGTTGCTCACAGACTTGTCATCAGTGCTTCCAGGCTCCTTGCAAATACTCCCAGGTACTCCCAGGTGCCCCTGAATACCACTGCATTAGTCCAGTCAACTCTGAGATTTGACCACTCTGAGAGTCTGGTCTGAGAACTCCCAGATACTCCCGGAGACAAAAATCCATTTTGCTGAAGAAGAGTTGTCAATGGCACTCCCAGGCTTTTCATTGGGGCTTCTAGGAACTCTTTGTCCTGTATTTGGCACTCTCAAACTTGTTGCTGGTGGTCCCAAGTGCTCTTCTAGTTGTCACTAGAACTCCAATCTCCATGCAAGTTCCTCACCAGTGCATTCAGGTGCATCCAATGTCTACTGCATTGGGCTTGTATCATGTAGGATATGACCATACTTAGATTCTGGTCTCACACCTCAGAGACCCTTCCAGATTCACCCCAAGGTTCACAATGACTGGAATATATTTTGCACTTGCAGTTACTATCCTTTCCCAGAATAATTATTAGCTGAACACCACTACATTGGCTTCTCTAAATTTCGAAGCACCTGCCATCTGTACAAATGGTGCTGGTAATATTTTTGAAATATAGGAAGATTTATCAATTGGTATTATATCCTCAAACCAACAAAACTAGCTGTCATAATTCGAGCTGAGTATAACAATTTGCACAGTATTGGTAATTTTGTTACCTGGTTTATTCTGGTTGCTATACTGACTATATAATACATATTGTATGTGTTAGAGCATTGGTTGGACTAACAGATTGAATACTAGACAATGCCACATCAGCCAGAATCAATAGCATAAGACTTGACAATAGTCATGGGAATTCACAGACCATGGAAGCTTTATGTTTTTGTCTATATCTGAATTGAGATAAGCAAAACTAGCATAGTTTATCGAATTATACTATGTGATATATTCATTATAATAATCTCTTTTGGAGAGGATGACTCCAGATTGAAGTTGCACTGGAATCTGTTTTGGAACTTTTCCAATAGTTCCTCTAGCTTTATTATTTGTACAACTTAATGGCTTGAAGTTATTGTACTCTGAAGATAACTATACACTCTTTAGAATATTCTTATATTCTGCTTCACAACTTCAAAAGCTTGGGGAATCACCTGAATGTCGTCTTGGAGCATACAAGTGTAACTTGCTGTATATTTAGCCTCTCTGAAATCACCCAAATGTATCTGGAGGTATCAGAGTGGCCGTTCACAGTGGCTGTGTCGCTAAGTGATGAAGTACACAGTATTTTATATTATACGGGTGGATCTTCCTCAGAGCTTACTCAGAAGCGTCCAGTTAAGAAGGCTGTGCATGTGCTGTTGAGACATATTAGAGGTATACTTGAGCATGTACTCAAGTGTGTATTTGACAGCAGCTGAGGCATATCCATTGGATTGTACTGAACAGTGTACATTCCAGCATCCAATGAAGTATATGTTTCAGTTTTATTCCTATTATGTTTAATGCAGTGTGATGAACTGTATCAAGTAGACATAATTGTATGAATATCAAAGTAATGAAGTAAAGTTCCAGAAACATTGTGTTATGCAAGATATATACGATCCATTACCATTCCAGAAACCATTTCTCAATGAGCAAAATAAAATGAATCATAATGGTTCCCAGTTTTGTCCATTAGGCCTGCGAGTAGTACATTGAAAATAAAGTTTGTAGTATTTGATCTGGATTGTTGTATGATATTTAAAACAATCCTACCCTACCCACAGGATATTTGGCCCCATTTGACAAACTGGTGAGATGAGTAAGTTAAGTATATTGTGCTGCTTCAGTATAAACTCATATCAGTGAATTGTACATGTTTGTATTCAATTAAGTTGCTGAGTTTTGTCTGAATTAAACTGTTCAATATGTGGAATGTATATAACTGCACCCTGTTTCACCTCCACATCTCTGAATTGCAACATCTCTAATATCAAGGGAACTGCTTAGTACACAATTGTAAAATATCTTTATTTTTCACATCCACTCTATGAATATTATAGATATTACATTTTGGAGACTGGGAGGTAAAAGAGAACATAGTTATGTGCATTTCCAGTATACAACACGATAAAGGCTATGCAAAATTCATGGACTTAAGTTGACTTAGAAGTATAAGGGCATATTTAGCATTACTGGTCCTTTGTTCAAATGGAAAGTTGTTCAACCTGATTCCATGAATTCTTGCCATGGAATTGTTCATCATAATCTGGGTCAAGGTAAAGATGCTCTGCAGGTGAAGTGGGTTAATGCTGCTTCAACTGAGAAAATTTCTAGTGAGTGGTAAAATTTCATTCACCATTGTATGGTGTTTTCAATATTTGTACTTATTGAGGTCATGAGATAAGTTATTTGATATTTGTTATACTATGTGAAGAGGTATTTTCCACTTATATTTGCAAGTATAAGGTGAGGGGTTATTGTCACTGAGCTCCAAGAGCATCACCACGGAGGTGTGCCGATGAGGCTATAGTGACATCATGGCTTGGCACCGATAGTGTGCGACTCTGGACGACCTTCTCTGAGGAGTGAGTGCTAAACGTGTGCTTTACACAACCACCCTTTGAACATAGTTCCTGTCTACTGTTGAATCACGAAGAAATTTCAGTATTATTCCACATCCCAAGTCATCAGGTTGTCAATGGAAGCCGAGCATATCGATGGCGGAAGCCCGACAGAAGTTTAGGCAGATGGCAGAAGATTCGTTGTAAGCCTACCTGAAGTTTTCTTGGTTATCGGAAGCTCGTACAGCCCAGATGCTGGATGCATCTCTCCATGGCGGAAGCTCGATTGAAGGCTCTATCGGACTGCACAAGCTCAGTCGCACTTGAAAGCTCTTTCAGACGAGAGAAACCGTTTTTAGCGGCGGATGCTTTGTCGGAATCACGGTAGAAACTGATCGTAAGCTCAGCTGGGCAGCGTAAGTTTCGTTAAATAGCTAGGGCTCGTTCAGATGCCACTAGCTTATTCGGACAGTATGAAGAAGCTAAGGCGGCCGACGGTAGTCTTTGGGCGGATGCTTGGTTTTTAAGCGAAGGCTAAGTCAGATGGGGACGGCAGAAGATCTAATAGACTGCATGAGAAACTTATGTGTTGCCCGACCTCTAGATTCCATTCATCGCCCAACACCCTTCCCTGCTTAACACCTTCCACAGCAAACCAGCCTTCCATGGCCGACAGATCTCTGGCATCCCCTCCTTCACTGCCTTCCTCTCCCTACTTGCCTTTACTTCCCTGCCTACTCCAATGCAGGAGAGGATGCAGGATGAACATTCACAAACTCTAACACGAAAGTAAGGTGAACGAGAAGATTTTCTACAAAAGTGCAAAACATTTATTTTGAAGTAATTATCTGTAACCCGTCGAAAACAAGTGGATCATACACTCATAGCCCTAGTAGACCGAATGATTAAAAACATAAAACGCCAACTCCCTCTAGAGATCAAAAGGTCAAACACTTGTAAGCCAGTTCTGGAGGCGGTGCAGGCGCTCAGCCTCATAGCGCTTCGCCATTTCTTTGTTGTAAGCGTTGTTTGGTGCGAACATCATCAACCACTGTTCCACATCGCAGCCCACCACGACTCCATCGTAGTCCTCGTCATTATCGTGGTCGTCATCTTGGGGGGCGAAGAAGACAGGAATCGTATCTACAATGATTAGATTTGAAATAGCAAGCAGTAGAATGTAGGAGTCAATACCACGGTTGCACTGAGTGATTCCGGCGTTCCCGTTGTTCGTTCCTCCAACATTGGGATTGCTGCTGCTGCGACCATTTCCAGTTTCATCTCCCAACATTCCGAATTCAGTGTCAGCACCTCCTATCGTCAGACTTGGTCCAGCGGGTCCTATTCCGCTAGAAACTTGGAAGACATGAGGCTGAGCAGCATCTTTAAGGCGAGTGGAATAGGTGATGAGGCGGAAAAGTTCAGTTTCGGGCATGACGGCCTGAGGATCAAAAGCCTTATACTGCAGCGATAATAAACTTGAATCAGTATACGCTTGTATACGTGGTTTCGTTGCTCAGCCGTCTTTTTTTTTTAGATCGCAAGCTTGAGTCTAACGACTAAAAAGTAGAATGGCTGGGGACGATGGGCACATCAAGCTGATGAGAAAACTCACCGGTGAATTGAATCCCATATTAACCATGATGCTGCCACATGTGACCCAACTTTTGTACCTAGAATTGTAGCTCGGAACTGAGAGAGGATCACCAAACTCAGACGGAGTGTCGAGAGCAGGAATCCATGGCAGCGGAATCAATTGCTGTTTCAGACTAGGATCCAAACTAGCAACAAAGTTGGCAGAATCGTCCAACTCGGTGAAGGAACGACAGATGAAAACTTCAAGATTCCAAACAGGCATACCGACGTTCGGGTTCATGACGATATTTGAGCCCACAACAATACAGGGATGATAGTTTGTTGTATTCGCACCAGTGATAGCCGAGGGCGAGACAATAGATCCGGGACCAGAAACTAGCACCGGCAAGCGGACCATAATAATTTCGCCGAATATTGGAGTGCGAACTGAACGGTCGAGCACCCCATGGACAATGGGGCGGACAGGGGGAACAGGTCTGCTAGGCTGGAAGGCAGCCATACAAATAGACGGAAAGATGTAGGGAAGGACGGCATTTGCAACTGGAGTGGTTTGGGCAAAATTACGGCAAGAAAGTGGAAAGGCACCTACGTCAGGGTGGGCAGGGTAACGTACGCCATGGTGAAGCGAGTCTTTACAGGGAGCAGCCGGGTAAATACATATTTGAGAGCCCATGACCATGCAAACTTGAAGGTGATAATTGGGTGAAATTAAAAATGCACATTGAGGTAGTAAACGAGTGAGTTTGGATATGATCTTGCAGGCTCAGCAGCATGATGTAAATCAGTCCGGAAGCCACACGGAAACTACCCAGACACTTCAGTAGCCCTCACCATTGCTTTTAAGTACTTCCAGATGCTCCCAGGCCCCCCTGGAGCTTTGCACTGTGCCTTCAGACTCAGCAAGAGCATTCTCAGGTACTCCTGAAAGGACCTGCAGTTATGGAGGTGCATGTAGGATGCTACAAAATTGACAATTAGAATGGTCAGATTTTGGAGTTGCTGAGATTTCTGCACAGATCTGCAAGAGACATTGAGAGCAGCTGAGACCTCAGCGCAGAACTGCGGGAGACTTTGTTAACAGCTGAGACCGCTGCAGAAGCTCTGAAGGACACTTGGTGTCATATTCTCACAGTAGTCATTCAGGGGGGCGATGGCGGCGAGGTGTATATTCGTTCATATCTTCTTCCACTTCTATTCTATTCTAAATATGTTTCAATATTCATATATCAGCGGGGATGAAGGGTAGCAGGGTTGAAGGGTAGTGGGGATGTAGGGTAGCTGGGATCAAGAGTAGTAGGGGGGTAGCTCTACCATCTAGCCGGCTCGCCCAGTAGTGGAGGGGCTATTTAGGTCCTTTCATATATACCGGAAACAATGACCTTACGTAATGCGTACCTGATAGAGAAGCTGTTTTTGGGACCGTGATTCATAGCATATTTGACATGTGGCACTATGAAGTTCTATGGACCTGCACATTAACTAGATTACTATGATATGCATGCGATTATATGCACTTGATACTATACATCATGCTGTGTTCAACAAACTTGAAATCAAACTGCCAAATGCACATCTTTGCACGATCCCAGGTATGCTCTGAAATACACTCCTGATTGCACTCGATTGCACACACCTGATTGTACTCGATTGTACAATCCTGATGGCACTCGATTGTACTCTCCTGATTGCACTCGATTGTACACTCCTGATGGCACTTGATTGTACACTCATGATGGCACTTGATTGTACACGCTTGATTGCACTCGATGTTACACTCCCAGCCTACTTGACTTATGATCTCAAGACGCTCCCAAGTACACTCCGAGTACCCTCCCAAGTACACCTCCAAGTATGTTCTCAAATACACTCCTGGGCTTGCTCTCAATGACCCTCCCAAATGCACTCGATGGCACACTCCCAGCCTGCTTGACTGTATGCTTCCAAGTAAGCTCTCAAGACACTCCCAAGTCCACCTCCAAGTAGTGTTAGCAACGGTTCCAACCCGCTAGAACGGTTCCGGGTTAGGGTTGGAACCGGAACCTAACCGTTGCAACGGGTCTTACCACACGAAAACCCGGACCGTTGCCATTGGGCCGGTTTTACCACCAAAAACCCGGCATTTCAAGTCTACAATTTTGGCTCCAATTAAGTATCTGAGTTCTGATCGTATCGTGACATGATCAGTAGGTAAATTGTGTAGTTTTAGCCCCTCTTTCACCTCCCGCTCACAGATTTGCAGTCGGACCAATATTCGTTAGATCGCTATCGAAAACCCGCAGATTTCGCCCAAAATGTGACGTTATTTCACAGCGATTCAATGAATATTGGTCCAATCGCAAATCTGACAGTGGGAGGTGAAACAGCGGCTAAAACTGTACAATCTGCATACTGATCTTATCGTGATACGATCAGAACTCCAATACTGAATTGGAGCCAAAGCTGCAGGAACCGTAATATGGACCCGCGGTGCGAGTTCAACCCGGCCAAAAAACCGCGGGTTTATGTCTTGTCAGGGTAACAACTCCGCCAAAACAGAGCGGGTTGGGTTACTTGGCGGTTCCTGTCCCCGACGAGGGCCTTCGGGTCGGTTCCAACCCAGACCGCAGCCGGGTACCCCGGAATAGTGTTAGCAACGGGTCCGGGTAACCCACCAGCGGTCTGGGTTTGGATCGGAAAAACGGACCGGTTCGGTTCCAGACCCGTCCAAAAACCCGATCCGCAGATTCTTGGCGGGCCAAACCCGTACCCGTATCCGTCAACGCGTGGGTTTTGCCGGGTTTGGCTAGACCCGTCGGTTCCAGTCTCCAGTTCTCCTTTTCGGGTTTTTCTATTTATGGTTGCAGTCATATATGTTACTGTTATGTGCAAAATATTACCTTTGGTACATCATTCTCTTTATTGGTTTCATTGGCAGCCTTTATACTCAAAATAAGGAGAGACATGCTCCCTGCTACATCCTGAAGTTGAGTGTGATCAAGTGTTCATCTTGTATCATTTGTAAGATTCGAGGTCCAGAATAGCCATATTGATTGCTAAGGCAGTCATTCAGCCGGAATTTGATCACTTTGCACATACGACTGCGCCGACAACATTTGGAGATCTGTTGGAGATACATGATAGTGTCAGCGGAAAATAGCAATGCCGCAAGGAACCTCCCGGGATAGAGTAGCCATATGTAAATAGCATGCCGCAAATGACTGTGCCACATATACATATCGGCTCGCACAACTGACGCAATACCCAATTCATCACCAATTAACAAATCGAAGCCTGTTAAACCCGTAAGCGTTTACCCCGGCATATGTCCTCCATATCTAGGTACTATACAGGAAATGGATTCAGGTGAACATATTGTATTGGCTCGTAGGTTATGTGTACACAACCTGCACAATATGTGATTATTGACGACATAACTCTGCAAAAAGTAGTTGGCGTATCTATTTTGATACGTCAAAGAATTTTTTGGATTTCACTAACTATATTGTAAGAAATGATAATTCGTCTGTGCATGTGCAAGGGTCATACGGGCCATGTAAATGGTCCAAACTCCAAACCAAGTTGATTGACAACTGATCAACACAATATCGTCCTGCCTTTTACGGATAAGTGAGAATGCGTAATCTAAACTAAAGATGAAATTTACTAACAAAGTTTCACTTAGTGATGACATACGAGTCATAGAAGGAGAAGTCATTGCGTGACGCGAATCTGGATGAATGACCACCATCATGTTGCATTCATTCATACAACCAACTACATTACTCCACGTTTAGACCGGGCGCAAATAGTGAGCATTGTGAAGATTGCTTATGGTACGTCATGGAAATCGAGCGGATCGAACTGGATATGGCAAACTGAGTATGTTGGGCTATATTAATGGAAAATTAGGTTATGGCTCTACATGCAGTGAATTGCCAACTGAAAGCGCT
>Ga0307514_10001324_pt1 | contig 31525 bp, 30 predicted proteins | sample 16_EM_MG_FD_203088 | JGI IMG/M metagenome (GOLD analysis project Ga0307514, IMG submission 203088) | Populus trichocarpa ectomycorrhiza microbial communities from riparian zone in the Pacific Northwest, United States - 16_EM | ecosystem: Host-associated > Plants > Roots > Unclassified | place... | reverse complement strand
CTGCATGCTATGGCAGCAGGTCAGGCCCCCTGCAACTGCATGCTATGGCAGGTCAGACCCCTGTTTGCACCCCCTGTAACTGCATGCTATGGTGGTGTAACGTGCATGCAACACATAGCATGCAGTTCCAGGTTGCATGACCTGCACTACTCCATAGACCTAGGTACTGCGAGAGACGCTTCCACTCCCCAGCCCAAGTGACCACAAAATTGATCTTCAACCCAGCTTCAAAATACCATATAGGCGAATCTACAACCTCTCCGAATTAGAACTCATGACACCCCACAGCTCCATGCAAGCACACCAAGAAATCGGCGTCATTCAACGGTGATCCTCCGCGGCCGCAGTCTCTTTCATATTTCCACAAGGGGAAAAAGTAAGAACTACGGTTGTGTCTCAACAATGGAGCTATACTGCTGGCCTTGGACAATTCTCTCTACCCCAGTTGTACAATCTCAGACTTTCTTGAACCAACGCGGGAAGCCTGGATCAGAACATACCTGCAACTCAGGAATTTCTACCACCACATCCGAGTGAAAAAAGATGACCAATGGAAGAGCACAGTCCGAACAAGATGTTGTCATTTCGAATACAAAGTTATACCCTATAGCTTGACAAACACACCAGCTGTGTTTTATGCTTCCATCAACAATTGTGTATGCTCCTATATTAGCAACTTCACCACATGCTCTATTGACAATGTAGACATCTACTCAACAGGGGAGATGGCGTACGAAGACAATATCCAAAATGTGCTGCAACGACTACATCATGTTGGGCTTCATTACAAGGCTGTAGAGTGGCAACTCAGAGCTAAGGAACTCGTCATCCTTGTAATTCTCATCAATTACGAGTGGATTTGCAAGGGGAAAGACTGCATAACCACAATCGCAGACAGGCCGACGCTGGAATCAGTTGGTGACCTGCAGGTGCTTGTCGGATACACAAACATGCAACAGAAAGTGATTTAAACCCCTGAAAATCAGATGCATCCCATCTCAATCATGATAAATGAAGAAGTCTCACGGAGGAAGGAATGGGGTGGGGATGCTGAATTGGTATTTTAGCACCACAAAAAGGCTTTCCCGAATGCACAGATTCTCCCGTATTTGCATTTGCAACAACTGATCATTCTACAGACTAATGCAAGTGGCGTTGCAAAAGCCATCATTGTTAAGCACTACCACAGATTGAGGAGTCTTCCAGCCATCAATTGAGTTTTTGAAAAGTGCTACCGAGCCGAAGCAAGCGACACACATTCACTCGCGAGCTATTGCCGCATCTCTATTTAAAGTAGCACTTAAGTCACCATCTTGAGCACACCAACCACATGGTTCTCATCCAGTGCAGCCAGAATTATGTTGAGTACTTCCAAACCTCCAAAGATCATTTCCAAAGAGAGGCAAGCACGGTGTAAACCATATACTCTAACGACGGTATCATTGAATACTTGCACCGCAAGGAGAATCCAGCCAATGGTCTATCTAGAAGGCCCCACGATGAGATAGGATGTTAGTCAGCGACAGCACGGCAACTGGCAACCTTGGCAACCACCACCATTGAACAATATAATGACCTGCATTAGGAAATGAAAAATGTCAGGGCTACTTTTGCATTCGCTACCAACGTGCAGCAGGGGACGATCGGGTCACCAATCCTCAATACTCGTCCACTACAACAATTGTCCAAACAACAGGAAGCATGGAGTACCGAATAAATAGTAACTACGGGAGTTAGCACCTAAAACGAAAGATGTATATACCATAGGATGACACTTGTCGCTTCAAAGTTATACCGCATTTCCATAACAATACAGAATCTGGCCCCTTCTCAGCTCTCAAATGCGCAGAGTGAGTATCTCAAGATATCCACTGGCCCGCAGGCGATGCCACGAGGCAATAATACATCATGGGATGCGCAACATTCAACCCAATCAAAGCACCACAGCATGCCCATCACGGCAGTTACATGTCGCTACCACCAATATCATGAGCTTGGCAAGAGGTTACCATGTGTTTAGTCACAGACCTCTCTGAGACAACTACCTTTGGGTATACGGGATTCATAGTAGTTGACAATCGATCAAAACGAATTGAACCTTACATCCGTGGCAGGCAGGATATCGACTCAGGAGAGCTCGCACCAGTGTGTGTAGAACTGGTGATCTTCCAATCTGGCAGACCAGTCAATATTGTAACCGATCATGGAAACCAGTTTACCAGCTAATTCCACACACAAGGTTGCTCTCACCTAAGCATCAATCAGAGACTGTTGACCGCTTTTCATCTACAGACCCATGCCCACACCGAATAACAAAAACAGACCATGGAGCATATCTTATGGGACTTTTGCAACTTCCACCCAGATACAGCGGTAGAGCTGATTCATTAAGCAGAGTTTGCTTCCACCAATTCTGTCGCAAACTCGGCGAATGACATGATTCTGAGCCAACTACTACTACCCACCACAGACGCAGTTCAACCAATGGAAAGCCCCATCATTGCTGTTGTCAGAAATACAGGCAGAAATGAAACTACCGGAAATTGAAGAGACTCACCAACCTCAGCAGGGGAACATGTTGTTAGCCCAGGTACGGCATTGACATCTGATGGTGGGAAGGATCTGACCATTGATGTTGGAAACACAGTCTAGCTAGCAACTCGACACTTCCAAATGACTGGACTGGCAAAGACCCTCGACTACAACTGCACTGCACCATATATGGTAATTATAATCATTAACAAGAATGCTTACAAACTAGACTTGCCAAAAACAATACGGAATAATAATGTTTTCCATGTTTTGCAGCTCGATAAATACACACCGCTGGTTATAGCACAACTGTCTTCAGAATCAAATCCTGTACTAGTCTATAGTTCTGACGATTGGGAGGTCCAACAGATTCTTGACTCAATGCAGTGTTACCGGATGCTCTACAACCTTGTTTAGTGGACCGGGTACAGCCGAGATACGCACAAGCTGGGAAGCTTTTATAAAACTGAAAAATCCTCGAAAAGTAATGAAATTGTTCTTTCAAGACAACCGCAACACACACCGGAAACGATGGAAGTCAGATCTCAGATGTGCAGGGATATACCTGAATGGCAATATGGAGACTTGGTCAATTGAATCTGTCTTTCTTTATTCTTGTGCTGTGACCCCAGCCATTACAAATTGCGTCGTCAAGGGTTTTACCACCTCAGGATAGCCAGTGAACTGAGGGTGCAGTGTCCCTGCATGCAGGAAGGTCACCCTGCAGGGTGCTAATCAGTTGTTAGACTTTTGCTACGTGTGTGTATGTGAGTTGTTCCTTTGTTTTCTAGTTGTACGTTGCAGCCCGGGAGTTCTGCCTCAAATGAGTGGTATAATGTAACAGCAATGTCACCAATGCTTTGTTAGGGTTACCAGATGGTAATGTGCTGTGTTGCACTACTGTTAACCACGAACTTAATTCTAACATCGCTATGCAGACTTACCTCTGGGCTGAATATCGTACTACTTATTCCTACACTTGATTTCCCTTGGGCCCAAATGAAACTTTATGGAATATACCGTGTCCTTACGCTACCGACCGCAGGCATAAGTGCAGTTACATCTACAAGGAACAACTTCTGGCAGTTTAGACATGTTTCTGCCCATCTATTGCCAGCAGGAATAGATTGTTTAACATTACTATCCGCACATCTCCATGAACCAGTGATTGATAACTTTATACTGGATGTTGCACTGCGGTGAATGGGAAGCATGCATTTTGGGTTGTGTGTGTACAATGCCCAACAATTAATCAAATTGCACCTTTCCCCATGATACTTTTATTTCAGCTCCTGATATTCAAGCAACTGAATTTGAATCTTCACCACAGCAATTAACTTTATACAGCCCCATACTTTGTATAATACAATGACCAAAACACCTCTAATGATAATTAAATATTTTGTCAAATTTTCCTCAAACATGGTATAATCTACAAAAATTTCGTGGCTTTCCTGTTACTATTTTGTTTAATACAAACCCTAAGACAATGAATAACTGACTTGTTAAATTGTTGGTTCAACATGATTTACCTACACTGAGTACTGCATACATATTGTTACACAGTTGGGAATGGTCACAGTTCATATGCTACTAGATATCACTTGATGATAATGTCGAGAGGCATTCAAAGAATGTTCATCATTTATAGGCCAGCAATCTGGCCACACAAATAACCACCAGGCACATATCCTTCCACTACATGATAATCTCCCACCCTAGAATGTTGTCATAGGAATCATTGTTTTTTAATATAACGCCATCACCGATTGCGAGATGTTCTGTAGGCATGGTAGTGAATGTTGCCTGCCATCATTACCTCTATACAAGGTACATCTCAATTGGCATTGGGAACAGCCAGTCAGATCTGACTACTTGAGCATGATTTGATGGAGAGCTGTTGTATGGTATAGAGAGGTAGATGGTCAGGAAGACAACAGTCCGATGGATACCAATCAGTCTGGAGTTGTATATCACAATGCTACTGTTGGTTGGGAAAGACTTGAGGAATGGAATAATACCATCTGCTTGGGGGAAGATCAGGCTGTCTGGTTAACAAAGCAACCGGATCAGGGGCCGAAAGGATAGTAGTGCACTATTTCTTCAAAAGCGTAGGTAAAATTAGCAGTTGGAGCACTGAGCAAACAGATATAAAGGACTTGGCAATTCTCCTCTGGTATAGAGGACAACCTTCGCGTAATGGAGAACATGCCTTAACACAATATTCGAATTGGTAAGCGATTCAACAGTGAGTCTACTCCGATTACTTTCTGCCCCTGAGTAAAGCTTCGAAGTGAGCTAGCTATTAGTCCTGGTATATGTCCAATAACAAGTTTGGTAGTGAGACATAATAAGGAGATACTTAGCAGGGATACTTCCAGTTAAGTGTATCATGGAGTCGATTCCTCCTCCGTTACACACAATCTCAAACACATTCATAAATTCACATTTAATTCTGCAACTGTAAGTTCTAGTAATGTAGAACAAAGTTATACAATGGTGAGAACTCTGAATTTAACTTGTGTTTAATATATTTGGATTATTATACGCAATACTGAATATTACACCTAGTGTACAATCATAAGTAGTGGATAAAATCAAAACAATTGTTAATCTTAATATCAGCCACTTCTACATAAACCGAATAGTACTGTAAGTGAAACCCAAACCCATTCATTCACCCAGTTAATTGGACAATGAATATAGTCAAAATTATCAAAGTTGCATTTGGGCCAAAACAGCTAACTAGAGGCAATGTCTTTACCCAGCTTTGATGCTAATAAGAACAAAACTACATGGGATTTATGGAACGAAACCAGAGCAGTGTTCAGATTGTATTAAATGATTCAGAGAGCAATGGGGGCTGAGAGCTTAATGTTGTAATTGTAGTGAGAGGAAAGAAATAAAAAAATTACACGAAATTGCCTTGTTTCCTTATAAGTTATCACTTTACTTTTCGTTTCGTGTATTTTATTCACCTTTATATAAATTCAAAGCATCTCTATTTAGCCGCCCAATTGTGCTAACTTGTCAAGGTTTGTTATGGTGAGGCTAAAGCTCAATCAGAGTTGAGGATGGACGGAGTGGCATCAACCTGATATGTGAACTGTAAAGTGTTCTTATGTAACCAGCCTTGATACTATTCTATATGCTCCAGACTTCCAATCGCTATTTCCTTGTGTTAGGGCCAGCTATGTGTACGCAGGTTGAAATTTGACAAATGACATAATACTTGATACCATCCTCCTAACAAAAACAAATACCGGCCAGAATGCGACATCACTAGTTATCACTCGTGAATGGTTCGAACCGGTTCCAACAGTTAAAGAAATAAGTAAACCGCTCCCTAATCGCGCCACTGCAAGCGCAGCACTGTTTAACGGAATTCTCATCACAATTTTTGGCAATGTCATGGCAAGCCAGATAGTATTTTCCTCGGCTAACCACCGCTCTCAGAGCGAATGACACAATCGCAGAAGCATTCCTCAAGTGCGGTAGCGTCTACCATAAAATTCATAGACCATTTTGGTGGCGTTGATCCGGAGCTCTGCGCATACGGTCAATTACCACCCATACTAAAAGCCAGGGTACCTATTCTTCACTGTCACCTTATCCAACGCCCAGCCCGATATATCCAGACATTGGTTATTTAAAAAGGTGGTGGTGAATGGTTAGATGACAAATAAGGGCTGCTGCCAGATGATATATATTTTCCCCCAATCGGTATATGAGAATAACTCACTGGTTATCGTGAATTATGGAGGACTGGGTACGCTGTGATAAGCTGTGTTAGCGCTTAAACGTCATTTGCTGATGTAGGGACGCGGTATGAAGTTTTGACGTGCACAGGCCCAGCGAAAGTTCGTAATGAATCGGCTGCGGAGGACGCTCGATTTGGGGGCCCTGAGTCCGGATCTGTGCTGGCCCGGCTCACGGGTAACAGCAGTAGTTCAATAACGGGGATGCCTGATATCGGATATTTCCATGTTTGGATTCGTTACTGCACTTGGTTTGGGCAAGCTGAGTATAATTTTGTGACAGTGAACTACCCATTATAAGTTTAGATATAGTTCTGTAGATGCTGGGGACAATGGAGTAATTCCCGCAGCGTCTGGTACCGAGTCACAGTCGAAGTCCCAAAAATCTGGAGGCCGCTCTCACCCCGCAGCACAACATTGCTCGCGGTCGCAGTCTCAGTCTCACATACTACAGAATGGATAGCGGGGTGTTTCAATGGTGATCGCTTGTATAGTATAGTGATCGCTTGGAGTTTAGTTTCTACTATCGAAGCCAAAATTCTCGGCAGGCTATAAACAATTCCACTTTTGTTTGCTGTGAACTCTAAGACTGACATCTGGAGAACCGGTAAACTTGGAGGAGGGGTATCCCCTCCTCCACATCCTAAATCTAGAGCTCGATTTCTGACACCTGAGACTTTGACCGGGTTCTAGATTGCTGTCTGGAGGCCCTCCAGACGTTGCAGGAACTACTTCAATAGAGAGGCGCTGCAAATGAGTGGAAATTGGGGAAAATATTTCTCACTATTTAGTTCACACGCAAGGTGCTGGGGCTGTGCGGCGGCCACAGCGCTGATAAACCTCTCAATATGGCCCAAATAGCGTGCCTGATATGGTCGTACGTGCCACTGCCTGGATAGATCCGGTAGTTGTTAACTTCGAATTAAGTTAATAGTGGAACGTGTAATTTTTGTGGGAGGAGGTGAGCAACGTTTTAAGTTTTGTGTGGCGGTGCGTTGTCGAGGTTCCCAAAGGTTTCCGATTAGTCGCTTCATATAATATCACCTGTGCAAAACCAAATTAGCGGTGTTAAAATTAGAGCTGGAGAAGCTTGATTGTACTATCTAACGGGGCCATGAAACCCATAGTTATATGTTCCATACGATAGGAGACCTGTGGCCCGTCACGAACTGGAGTGTCCGGTTCGCGAACAGGCTGTTCGTTTTGTGAATTGGCGTAGGATCGCCAACAGGACACCATATGCGACTGCTAGCAATTTATGTTAGCAATTCTCACTTTAGCAGAACTTGCGCTAACAGCGCTGCTCCTTGGGGAGAAGTGTTTGCAGTTAGGGAGTATGTAGAGGAATTCAGGGTTGTAGTGCAGTGTTGATGAGGGGCCGAGGGTGCTCAGAGCTCCCAAGTATAAAAAACTGGACTTTTCCCCTCTCCAGACTGAGCACTAAAGGAATTTACGGCAATGCAATGGGAACAAATGAGAGGAAGTTAGTAGAATACTATGTGCTTAAGTAGGTGGTGAGAGTGTTTTATAAGGTTTTTCCATCTGTAAGCCTGAATTCACATCTCTGAGTTATGTATATTGGTAGATATGAAAGTATACACAAGACGGAAAGAACTTAGTGGAGTCGCATATGGGCTTTCGGTTTGCCAAAGTACATAGATCGCAAACTGCATATTTCCGGTTTTCGAGCGGGTTGGGTTGTATATCCGTTTGCACAGATATGAGCCGCTCTCCTGAGGCATATCTTCATACACCAACTGCGTATCAAACGGACCTGAGCAGTGGCTCACGACGCAGGTACACATGCAACAGTTCCCGTAGCTGGTAGCCCGAGTGAGGTATTATATTTGTGCCCAGATCGTGAGTCTCAGCTCCGTTTGATAGCGTGTATGCAAACAGATATGGATTTAAGAGCCTGTACATATATGGGCTATATGCCCTCCAGAGAGAAAAGCCAATCAAGAAGTCACCAAACCATCCAAAGTAACATGAGCGCAATACAAATATACGAATGATACCGCGTGATTAAGTATCTCTACTCTAATGCGAATCTTTGAGGTACATCCAAAAAACGTTAAGCTCCTTCTCTCTTACTTCCATAATGCTAGCTCCGCTTCTAGCCTGCGCTTTAGTTTACATTTCGACAACTATATGTCTAAATTCCGGATTTCTTCTCCTCACCGCTAGTACCGCTTGCCGCTCCACAGGTGAAGACACCAGGTCGCTGACGCAATGCTATTCACGGCAACTATATGGTTTAGCTTAGCGGAATTATGAGGGGGCGAACCCCGCGATATGACGTTGATATCATTTTGAACCCACTCCCTTAAGGCTCGAGAGCCGGTATTAAAGTGCTCTTGCATGCTACCCCGCTTTCTGTCCTCAAAATAGCTTGAGTCTTGTCCACTCAATAAAGTTTTTGCAAGGAATAGAGTCGAGTCAATGCCGTTGAAATTGTTGTGCCTACCGCACGCAGGCAACGCGCGCTCGCCCAGCGGATAAAACGCACTCCTGCCGCACACTGGTAACCCAGGTGGCCGGTGCAATCATATCCACAGATGCAGTCATTATAGAATGCAGATATTCCCTGTCACAATTGTCCCATCATGGATGTCATGAACGGTACCGCCAGTTGGTCTGATGAACGGCAGGAGATATGACTCAGTACAGTCCGGAGCACCGTCTGTCATACCGGTTGGGGTCCATTTGGAAATCCCAACCGGCGCGTGCATGACCGGCCACCAATTCCGGAAGGTTGGAGTATGAAGAGTCAGAGGAATGTCATCGGACATTTCACTCGGCATATACAGTGAATCCAACCTAATAGACAGATCCCAAACATTTAGAAGCTGCCCCCATGCACTAGTAAACGAATAACGAAGAGACAAAGAAACTCTCAGAGCGCTACCGCGAAACCTCAAACTATACATTGGGTAATTGTGTGCATCATGGAGGTAGCTAAAGTCGACACGATGAATTGTCCGGGAGCACTCCGGAACTTTACTATTCGATGCATAGTAGTTGAAGCCAATGGCACTCACGGTTAACAATCTTTTAATAATATTCTTTAGAGTTTAATTGGGGTAATTAACCCCAACCCTAATGTCTGATCCTGCCGTGTTCTGAAACTGGGCATTTCATCCATACGTTCAATTCTAGTAGTAATATTTTTTGGGCTGAAAGAAGCCCGTCATTTTCATTTCAGTCCGTGATCGTGCCTTTTGAACACTCACGCGTGCCGCCTAAATTGAAATCTAGCAGAAACATGACCCATCCAAGCGGCACCAATATGCTGCACTAAAAATATACAGCGTTAGTCGCATGGTTCACCTTCAAATCAACTTGCTGTCTCCTTTCCCTTTGCAAGGTACAACCACAATCTTACTGTCTTCCCCTTCGCCAGTAACAGCCACAATATCCTTGCTGTGTTCTTCCGCTTTGCCAGTAACAGCCACAGCCTGCTTGGTGTTTCTTTCCCCTGTGCAAGTAACAACCAAAACCCTCGCCTTACAAATTCTCTCCACGACTGCGCTTGGCCCTGTGAACGACTTCCACACCACACCTTTCGATACAATAGCGCGCACACGGGCATGTTTCACATCATCCGTGTCCTTCAGATCCGGATTCTCTAGGTCAACCATCCGCTCGTCGTCATAGCGGTCTCCCAAGCAAATACTATCATCGACCTCGTAGACGCCGCGCTGGCATCGAAGTTGTGCTGCCAAGCGCCTGATGGAATGGAGGAGATCTCGAAGCGGAATTTCTGCGACCGATCGTCGAGGCACCTGCACTTTACTGAAAAGCTTGCCTAGTTCGGATGCTGGTACATCAACAGTTCCCAGCACCGACTTCACTTGCTCGTTTTGGAAGAGGAGGGACGTAGTGTATGCCCGCCAAAAATCGGCCCTTTCGTAGGTGCCCGAGTTATCTGGTGGTGTCAGATATCGTAACGAGCGGAGATTGAAGCTGATTAGGGTCTTACCACCAAAGCGAATATTCTCTTCCAGGATGGACATTTGTTGTAAGTTCTTTGGTGACATCGCGGGGAACCAGGCCGATAATATCCTCTCCTCAGCATATCCCCAAAATAATGACTCCATCAGCCTGACGGCACTCAATGCCTCTGTACTGAATACTCGTATAGACAGTAATTCAGCTACGTCAGAGTCTAGTTTACCGATCGCACGTATCTCACTCTTTGCCGCAAAAGTACGCCGGCACCAGTCTTGAACCTATGTATCATCAGGCACAATTTTTGGTAAACGATACGCGAGAGGGGAGTATACGTTAGCATGTAGAGTAACGAATCTTTCTCGGAACGTCTGGTCGGTAATAGGTTCGAGACCCGTGCCGATGTTATTTACGGATTTGATGTGTGTGACATGTAATTCCTCGATCTTGATATGCAGTTCATCTTTCTCCTTTGCATGTTCAGCACTTTCCGACGCTGCCTTCTTTTTCTCCCTTTCCCGGTTTCTGCTAAGTTTATCGTATTCAGCTTTCAATTCTTTCAATCTTCGTCCAAACTCTTCTTTGACCATCTTTTCTGATTCAGTACTCCGCTTTTCCTCGTTCAAGTGACGCAGGAGCTCCGCCACCTCAACCTGGAACTTCATCGTCTCGGCCTGGAACTTCGTGATCTGTTCCTCGTAGCTTTTACTGCGCGCCTCTTCCTCATGCAAGCGTTGGTGGAGCTTTGTAACGTGACCTTCCAATGTCGCGTGCTGTTCCTCGTAGCCTTTGTTGCGCGCCTCTTCCTCGTGCAAGCGACTCTGGAGCTCCGTAACTTGACCCTCTAAACCCTTGATCTGTTCCTCGTAGCTTTTACTGCGCGCCTCTTCCTCGTGCAAGCGGCTCTGGAGCTCCGTAACTTGACCCTCTAAACCCTTGATCTGTTCCTCGTAGGCTTTATTGACCGATTGTTCCATTTCGTATAGCTCTTGCCAATTCGGTTCTGTTGGGGGTGTTGGCGTTGACCCCCCTTCAGAGTTTTCGGCTTTCTTGGAATTCTGTTTGGAAAGCGATTTAGATAATGTTTTCCCGTGCTCAAATCACATACTTGACCGGGTTTCGATTTCACCTTCGCTGGCGCCTTTGCTTTCTTCTTCGCCATATTGGTCCGTTCTAAGTGATAGGTATTCGGTTGATGGTGAGTTTCTTGAGTTTCTGCGAAGTGAGTAAATGGTAATGATAGTAGTATAGTAAAAAGGGATGACAGGATTGGGAACAAACTTTCTTATCGGCGGTTGCTTCAGGTTCGTGGGTGTCAGACCAGGGTAACCAGGCGAACATCTGCAACAAACTGTCGCAATCTTTGTCGAGGAAGATGAGTTGAGCCTAGGTAGAGCACGAGCTGTTAGTGGCCGGTAAGATTTTGGTGTGGGTGAGGACAGGCTGAAATGCACAAGCGGGGTAGCTTGACACGTGTTGCTAATGCGTCAACATATCTACCTGGTATGATAGCAGCGACACATCAACTTCCACCTACAATACCCCCTCCACAGTGTTCGTCGAAGAAAGTTCTCATACCTTCCTAACTGCTACAATAGCACATCGAGGACTCTGTACTTTTGCTACACTTTAACACATCACCGAAAATTGGTGCCCTCATCAACCACGCACCGGTAGTGCCAAAACTGACCATACAACAATCCTGGGCCGTGTAACCACAAATACCGAGCTACGTTCAACCTCAAAATTACGACTCGTCGATACCTACCCTCAGCATAAACTGCCTTTAGCTGGAAATCTAGGCAACACACAACTGAACTAATAACAATGGGCTCTACCAACCGTACCAAAGAACGGTTTGTGGTTGGTATTGACTTTGGGACGACGTGAGTTTCCCGGCACCAGTTATACTTCATGCCAATATCTCTGCGTCCGTATTTCTACTTACATCTCCGTCTCCCAGCTTTACGTCAGCAGCCTTCGCACACTCATCAGCTCCTGACGTGGTAAAGCTGGTAATAACTTGGCCAAACTGCGGTATAGGTAGAGCGTCGGCAGAATATGTTCCTACAGTAGTTCGTTACAGCAACCCGCAAACCGGAGCCAAACAATGGGGTCATGAGGTTGTCAATGCGAATTCGGCTGAGACTTTGAGGTGGTTTAAACTGTTACTTCAACCTAAATCCACCGAATTGCCTCAAGAGGAAAAATATTTGACAGCTAAACCCCTACCATCTCTGTTCGATGGACTCAGATTGTCAGGAAACGCCTTAGGTTCACCGGTATACACACCCGATTCCCCTACCAAAACACCCGCAGATGTAACGGAGAACACGCTTCGGGACCTCAACATCTCCCCTATGACTGTTGTTTCAGACTTCCTCAAGTCAGTTCTGGAAATCATAAAGGCTAGTATTGAAGGGACATATGGCTCTCAAATTGTCCGCGACTCCCTTGTGGAGTATATTCTGACGATCCCTGCAATTTGGGCCGATTCCGCAAAGGACCTGATGGTACAAGCAGCAGAGCGTGCGGGTTTTGGAAAACACAGAGACGATTTCAACCTGATCGGTGAACCCGAAAGCGCTGCAGTTTATGCGTTGAAAGAGATTAAGCCCAATTTCCTCAAAGTAAGTATCCAACATCCTGAACCTAGGCTAGATTACTAACTGCTAACTAGAAGGGCGATACGTTCATTGTTTGCGACGCAGGTGGAGGGACTGTGTAAGACTACAATGCCTTTCGATAGGAGAAACTCATGCTGTATCTAGGGACCTGATTGCCTATAAGATAAAGGACATGAAACCACTAAGGCTCGACGAGATTGTCAGCGGTACTGGTGAGTTGTCGCAGGTAGAGTGCCAGATCGATGCTAATGCCTATACGCAGGTGACCTGTGTGGCTCCGTATTTCTAGATCAGGGATTTGAACAGTATATTCGGAAGGTGGTTGGTAATAAGGCTATCGACGACTTGAAAGTACACTATACAACCCCCACACCTGTGTATTAACGTTTCCTGGTCACTTCTGACAATTCACGCAGTCGCGATCGAAACATTTAATGATACAAGCTTGGGAGGAGTCGGTCAAATTCACATTCGGAAATACGAGTGAGGACGAATATTTTGTCAATGTGCCTGGTTTACGTGATGATGAGGATTGCAATATCGAAGATGGATGTCATACTATGGAAAGGTATAACCTATCATTGCCGAAGTCTAACTATAAGCCTTTCATTACTAATTGTCATATCTTGAATAGCGGCGATGTCCAGGATATATTCGATCCTATTGTGGAAAAAATCATCAAGTTAGTGGACGAACAGGTTATTGGAGTGCAAAAAATGGGAGAACCCGTGGCCGTAAGTTAACCTTTACAATTCAATAGTTGTATCTCAAGACTAATACTTTAAATAGGCGATACTGCTTGTCGGTGGACTAGGCTCCTCGGCATATCTTTTGCAAAGATTGAGTGACGAGCACTTTGGATGGAGGTCAAGCAAAGTGCCCGTACTGCAACCACCAAATCCGTACGTCCTTTGAATCTTACAATTACAACACATTAATGTATAGGCTAATTTCTGACGCCACACATACAGCCGAACTGCAGTAGTACGTATCATGTGATTATCTGATACTGCATTAACTAACTCCCTCATCAACTTACAGGTCCGTGGAGCAATTATTCAGGCGCTTGATGGGTCAATCGTAGGAAATCGTAGAGCGCGGCGCTGTTATGGTTCTCGATCATCGCTGGCCCGGCCAAAAGATTACAACGAATACTGGGATTCCCAACGAAATACATGGCGGGACGACTACTGCGATATGGAAGACTACATGAAATGGGATCATGAAACCGACACATGGAGGGCTAGTGGGTACCTGAATTGGTACATTCGCAAGGTTGATGACTAGTTCAGCCACGGAAGTCTATAACTAACGATGATACAGAATGATGTTATTGGAGAAACGCATTCCGTGTCGATGGATTTCTTCCGAACCGTTCCGATCCCCGCTGTCCCAGGAGACTTCATATTTAAAACTCCTCTGTTCTCTTGCGACCTTGAAGATCCGCCGGCCTTTAAGTGGATGAATCCAAACGGTATTTGCTGCGATCCCGCTCATGTTTATGCGTTCACTAAGTACATACCAGCCCTCACCCGAGTATTCACTCTTTATTCAGATTTATCTGATATCCCGCTTTCAAAATTCAAGAAGACGACGAATAGTCGAGGAGACAGCTATTACGAAGTGAAATATACCCTAAGGGTGACGCTTCTGAAAGAAGTAACTGCTTCTCTGCTGTTGTTGTTCTCCTACTAACATGCGCTTAGGTTCTGAAATTCGACCGTCTGGTGGGTGGGGTGGTTTACGGAGAAGCAACGAAGGTTTATGGGGACTCAACATAGATTACGATTAAGTCTATTATGATAGACAAATAAGGAGGGCTCCATCAGGGTGTGCGAGAACCTGTCGTTAGTTTCGGACACTTAGTGCAGTTTGTCTTGTGGGTAGTGCACGACCACGCTGTTTGCTCAATTTGGGCACGGCAGTCGACGAAAGATTGTGCTGGAGATTGGTGAAATATATTTTCAATCTCTTAAGGAACAGGGGAAAGTGATGGAATGGAGCCTGAAATTGAAACCATAACCCTTAACATTAAATCGTTCGCTCTTGGTCCAGGATCGAGTGACTAGGAATGAAGTCGCCAACGTTTCGTTTCCAGATTTTTATCTGAATTTCGACCGAGGGAGCCTCCAACAAATCTCAGAGAACACTTGGTATCAGTATGAAGGAGATCCCGAAGATATTAGGGAAGTTGATGCAAGTCGCAGTTTGCGAACTCCTTACTAATCGTGTCGGGACCAAACTAGTGCCTGGGACCACATCAACTGTTTGTCAGATCTCTAGGGGCGCTGATCCTAGCAGTTAGCATACATGCCAAAAACTCAAGCTTATCAGTCGTTAGGGCTCTAAAGGGATCGTAAATGTGCTTTCCGTGCCAATTCCTCATACAAATATAAGTGAAAAGGCACCGGGAGGTGCTGGAACTCGTTTTCGTGCCTTTTTATAGTCCTAGTGCCGTTGGTTGTGTGACCTTTCGACTTGTGACTTTTGAAAATGCTGCACTTTCACTAAAGGTACTTTAAAATCGTGACCTTCTACTGCCGTAATTTTAAAGCGGTGCGTTTTTAAGATCTAGAGCCCTACCAGTAGCGTCTTTATTTGTGTCAGTTTGTGTGTGCCTTTCTTCAACTGAGGGATAGCCGCAAATAGTGCAGTGTAGTTCTGCCCATAGAATGTTTCGACCAGGTACTCACCTTCCTTCTGTTTCAACACACATTGCCGCGCCACGTGACTTCTTCGGCACACTATGCCAAATCACTGCCACCACCACCGCCGCACCGCTACCACTACACACACACCTTCGACAACCACCATCTCCGCTTGGTTTTGCCAAGCTTTCCCCTCGCGGGGCAAAGCGGGGTTTTACTTTGGCTTCATCACAACTTTCCCTGTGTGTGTCCGCTCTGCAAGTACGTTACCAGGTTGAAAACAGAGGGTAGCATGTCACCAAATCCACTCAGCATTGACATCGATCGGTTGTCCCTCTTCTACAGCCAGTCGGCCTCTTTTGAAAGTTTTACGTCAGTATTTAATGACAGACTGGATTCGGTGAAGAGAATTGTGAGAGACCAAACAACCTCAAGATAACATCACCACTCACCCTCTGACCTGTTAGCACTAGGTTGAACAGGGCATCTTCAATGTTCTAGGGAGTCCTGTTGTCTAGTCCAACGATGCTGCTGGCCCTTCAGCCGGTTGGGGTATTCCACTACAATAGCATCAATCAAAATCTGCCGTAGACCTTAGTCAGGATTAATAAATAGCGGAGACTAATCGGGTTGAGAAGAGTGTAAGAAGCTGGGGGTTTGAAATCCTTCGGAAGCTATGATCACTGATTGGAGGTGGAATATGGGTGTCTGGTAGTAATTCGGAGCGGCACCTTCTTCCGGCCACTTCCAGTGGTATTTCTGAGGGTAAACCGAGACACAAAGAAGTTATGGGGGAGATTGTGGGATTTTTTGCCGGCCTTTGGCTGTGACTTTGCTGTGTGGGTTCTAATTTCGGGGCTTCAGGTTTTGTCAGATTGCTGGGTCTTTAGAGTTTTAATTTGTGCGGAAGCAGCTACAGGGTTTAGTGGGGGTCCTGTTCTTATATGCCATGGCCGCTACGCGGCCGAATGCAAAATGATTACAAACAAACAAACCGCTACCACCACCATTCGCACGCCACCCTAGACTGCACTAACACTTGAGATATTATAGAGAGAGTAGGACGCAGCAAGCAAAAGATACAAGGAGGGAACTGGCAGTGGCGAGAGTTTTATGATCGGTGCGTTGAGGGCGCAGATCTGCAGAGGGGTCGGTGCTCTCACTAGTGGTAGGTGCCTTTAGTTAGTGCCTCGTGGACTGATGAGGGTCATGACTGATTTTGAAGGGAAAAAGCAAGAAAATGCGCAAAGGACAAGCGCGGAAGAAAGGTATGGGGAGAAGAGTTATGGTGAGAAAAGGTATGGGGAGAAAAGGTCAGGAGAAGAGGAATGGGAGAACTGACAAAGGGAGAATAGTCACGGAGAATAGGCACGGAGCATAGGCACGGGGAGAAATGGTATGGGGGGCAAGGCAGACACGGAGAAAAAGCGCTCCCTTAGAAAAGCATTTCAGTGCCATTTCCATGATGATGAAAGGCACGTACGCCCAAGCGTGCCAATGTACGAGAATAGATAGGATACGGTTGCAAACGAGGACTTGAGTGATCTTAAAGGTAAGTAGAATAGTAAGGTTTTTGGTACAGATCTAAGTGCCGTAGCGGCGACCTATATACACTGGCGCTTACCCTGCCTCGGGTCACGTGTCGCCGTTGCATTATTCCCCTCTTTAGGCACAGACCTCTTGGGCTGCCGAAGCCGGTATAAGAGAAAAGGAAAGAGAAACAAAGAATGAAACAATCATCCTACGTACGCAATCGTACGAACCCATAAGTCCCACAACTGAACGGTACAGCCCATTAGCGAACGTTCGACGGATCCGGCGCACAGGGAAACTCCACCTCCGGTTGCAGGTGGTAAAAACCCATGCCGACGCCATTTGTAACGGGCCGAGATCCAAAGAGAAGAAGAGAAGAGAGAAACAAGAAACATCCAAGTAATCCCGTCCTCCATATCTCCACTTCCGAACCCAAACTCCAACGACTATCATTCCCGTAGCTCGTATCTCGGCGTAGGTCAACGTCGGAATCATCAGGGTGGTAGAGCTTCCGCTCGTGACTTGGCATCGATGGGAGCTTCCGATGCCGGCATCAGTCATAGCCGTCAATCGTATACGTCAATCGCGTCTTATTCGTCGATATCTAACACGTAAGCTTCTCTAAAGTGGTTATTCTAACCAAGTTCAAGCACGCCTGCGCTCTCTGGAGACTTCGTGCAGTGCTTCCGCATGCTCTGTAGAATATCTCTTCCAGCCGGCAGTCATTGGTAAGTGGCATTGACTCGTAGATGCTACGCGATGCGGTAATCGTCGTTGGAAGTCCGCTTCGGTGACCATCCGGTCGACTTCATGGGTGCGGGTTCTCGATAGGCGGCTTCAGTAGAATGTTGGTCGACCCTCAGTAGACTTCTCGGTCGACTTCTTGGTAGACTTGTCGGTGCGTGTCTCGGTTAGACTGCCTCCAGGTGGGCTTTTGACTTGTCGGTAGTACTTGACTGATCTGACATGGCAATCTCCCTCTGTTTGAAAATTCGTTGCTCGGTCGATGACTTCAACATATCGATTGTCGATTGCCATCGTGGCTCGGAAGCAGTGTAATCGTAATCTCTCTGTAATTTGACACGTAATTCGGTTCGACTTTTGCTTCGTCTGCAGATTATCTTTCTTCAGCTTCGGTAGTCGTTCCGCGTTGCCCACTGTCCAACAACTACCCTGACTTGCTCAGCCTGTTGACTTACTGTCCTATGAGACGTCCCAATGTCCTCAATCTCGACCTCATTGCAATGACTATGCCTCGTCGTGACTTTTTCTACATGTCGACTTACAGTCGTCAACCTGAACTTACTGCAACAGCTATACTTGGTCCATTCACATGGGTATCCTATTGACAACACTTCGCTTAATGACTTCCATCCACCTCCAGTAGTTTCATCTTGGCTCCACTTGGCCTTGCCGTGATTGACGCGTTAGTCGTTGTCTCGAGTTCGTGCTCAGGGGTCGCTCCATCGATTGTGGCATTTCCGACATTCGATCTTAATTGATTGACCATCGACATGGTATGCGAACATGTCTCCATCGATCGTATGCGATAATAAACTCTTCCTATGCAACTCGAAATCGTCTGGTGATCCAGTGACAAGACGCGTCTGAAAAAGGGGTAAAACTCGTAAATTCGTAATCCGGCGAGCGAATCGTATCTGATTTCTTAAAGACCAAAAACAATGTAAAGGCACGTACGCCCAAGCGTGCCAATATATGAAAATAGATAGGATACTGTTGTAAACGAGGACTCGAGTAATCTTAAAGGTAGGTTGAATAGTAAGGTTTTAAGTACAGATCTAAGTGCCGAAGCGGCGACTTACATACCCTGCCACTTACCCTGCCAAGTCACTTGTCGCCATTACAGATGACTTACTTTTGGTGTAGGAAAAAGCACTGGTCTGAGCCTTTTCCGGTTATCTGAAAGACGCGCATCTCGACTCCCTTTGAGAATTACAAGGTTTGGTATAACCTAATGTGAAATAAACTACAAGGTAGACTTTGGTAATGTAATGGAGGCCTTGAATCAGAATGTAGGTAGTACCAAAAGGTGTGGCGGTATGGAATATATGTAGACTCAGCATTTCTGGAATACCCAGGGGAATACAGTTCAAACACAGATAAAGTATATCCAGATTGGATATAGTTAATACAGTAATAAACAGGACTGACCAGAGAGCCTGCAGACATACCCTCAAAGTAAACTAATACTTTCAGAAAAATACATTCTATTCTCAGATTGTCACAAGTCTGATGTAATGGCAGTCATGATTAGGTTCTCGGCAATGGCACGAGATGTGTCCAGGGCTGGGCAACCTCAACCTTATATAGACGACTCGTGATCTTTCTGAGATCGCTAGCGATAATCTTATCTATCAACTACTCTATTATATTATCACATCCACATGTGCAACCGTATCTTCTCATATACTCTCGTACGTGGCCATATACGGATATACGGCCTTACACTATTATCGCTCTTAATCCATTCGATATGTTTCGCTCACGGGATCTCGTGATTTTACCCCTTTCGACGCGTCGCCACAAAATACCGTGTTTTATCACAAAACATGCCTCCAAAGAAGTTTACCAGAACTCAATTGCACATCACTGACATCCATCAGAGTGATGACACTCTGCAGGCAGCGGCATCGACAGCCGAACGTACTACTCCAATGGTCTTACTGGAGGCTGAGATTGACGATGACGATGACCTCTACGATGACCTCGGAGGTCAAAGAAACAAAGATAGCCCGACTGACAACCATAGTGGTGATCTCCGATCCAAAATTACTGACGAGGATCGTCTACACGTGGCGACTCAAAAACAGTTGATGCTGGATATAGTGCTGGAAAATCAAGCCCAGTGGAAAGCCGAACAGAGACTCGAACGGGAGAGGATGACGGCTGAAAGGGAACAAATGGCGGCCGAACGGAATCCATGGGTTGCAGAACGCGCCGAAAGCACCGAACGAAGCACCGTAGGCCTAAGACCCAATATCAATAAGATGGTTGACCCCGTAAGGTTCTGCGGCGGTGCAAAAGAGCTGGACCGATTTCTGGACGCGTTACGCTCGAACTTCAACTCACACGGCCACCAATTCCCACGCGGTGGACCCGATCACATCAAATACGTGATCTCTCTTCTCGATGCCTCGAGTAATCCTCAAAACCCGACACTTAGACAGACGGCAATGAAAGACCCTTCGGAATGCGCGGGCGACTTCCCTACAGAATCTGACCTATGGCTACAGGACTTCTACCTCTTTTCACAAGAGATGGCCAAGGTTCATGGAGATAAGGACCGACTACGCGTGGCGGTGATCACACTGATGCAGGGATACATACAACTTCCACAAGAATCAGTCAGAGCCTATGCGAATCGTTTGAAAGCTAATTGGAGACAGGCTGGGTGGAACCTACAGAAGCGCAAAGAAGTCCTCTACGATATTGACTGGGCAGGCCTCCGCAACTCTCTCAAAAACGAAGTTGGACCGATGACACCCGCCTCCGGCAGATGTGACACCTTCAACGAATTCTTCGACAAGGCCGCGGCCTCGGAAGTTATACATGTCGAAAACAAGAAGCCACACCAGCAGCAACAACAGCAGCAGAAACAGCCTACGGACTCGTCTTCCAAAGGTGGCATACAATGCCATCGGCCATCCATCTCCGAGCCAGCCGACACCACCGGCAGCCAATCCGGACAATCGAGATCAAACAGACATGGCAAATGAGGCGGCGGAGGATAATCGTCAGGCTTACCGCCAGCACCATAGGTCTCAACGGAAATCATCGAAGGCCGACATTCTACCGGCAAATGATTGCGATGCAGATCTCCGAACCACAAGGCGAGCTTCTGCGCTAAATACTCACGAGGAGGTAACCCACCTCAGCAGGACGAGACATTAGCTCCAAACAGGGATGGAGGACACCAAATCAAACGACAGAAGTCCTTTGATAATCTACTGCCAAAAAACTCATAGGCCTCTCTCGGCATCTGGCCTGACGGGAGAGGTTCGACGAGGCGGAATTTAGGTTGGAGAGGTTCGCAATGCAGACTTTAACGGCGGCGATGGACAGGATACAACCGCATCGGATCGCTTTGAAGTCAAGGGTGTTGTTGGAGAGCCCAAAAGCTCAGATGTCAAGTCAGTACTTATGCGCCACGCCCAGACCGGACATGTCCCATATTATTCACGAGGTTTTTATAAGAGATGGAAATGGGGAAATGCAACCCGTGCGAGCTCTCTTCGATTGTGGCGCGATGAGCATTATTATGGCACCGAGACTGCGAAAACGGCTTCGTCTAGCAGACGAACCAGCATACGCCACGACTCTTGGCCTCAATGGCCAAGTAATGGCTCATGCGAGCGACAGTCGAAAAATGGCGTTCACTGTTCAGTATGTGGAGCACTTATCACCGGTTCAAGAATCGAAGGTGCTAGTCGTACCTATGCGGCCTTACGCCCTGGTTTTGGGATTGCCTTGGTTCCAGGCCAGGAGGGAACGTTGAATGACTGCTACCGGCACACCGAGACACGAAGGGAGTACCGGAGGGCGGGGCTTGGCCCTATTGTGGTGAAACGTTCTAAATCTGGGCTCCTGGGTATTCCTACTTACCGCACCATATCTATTATGAATTGAGAACCAACGGGCGCAGATGGAGCCGGCACAACGACAAAGATGGTGCCTACAGATGATGGAGGACATATCCCGGCTACTTACGGAGAATTCGTGGAGGTTTTCAGCAAGGAAAATGTGGAGACACTCCCGCCGCATCGGTCAACCAACCATGCAATTGAGTTGGAGACCGGCTATAACTTGCTATATGAGCGGATTTATAACCTATTGGAGTTCGAGTTGAGGACGTTAAAGGCCTACATCGAGGCAAACCTAGCCAACGGGTTTATACAGCGATCATCATCGCTGGTGGCAGTGCCAGTCCTCTTTGCAAAATAGAAGGGTGGAGGGTTAAGACTTTGTGTGGATTACCAGGCGCTCAATCTGGCGACGGTGAAGAATCAGTATCCCTTTCAACTAATCTCAGAGATGCTTGACCGTGTACGTGAGGCCAGGATATTCATGAAACTGGACCTCAGCGGTACCTATAACCTCATCCGGATCAAGGAAGGCAACGAACACAAGACGGCGTTTCGAACGAGTTACGGTAAATTTCAATACCGGGTCATTCCATTCCGTCTAACAAACGCACCGGCTACATTCCAGTCTTATATTAATGATTGCCTAGGGCCAAACATTGACGACTTCGCGCAATGTTACCTCGACGACATACTCATCTATTTGACAAACAAGCAGGACCATGAGGAGCATGTGCGCTAAGTGCTGCAGCGACTCAGGGAATTCGGTCTCAATTGGAACGCCGAGAAGTGTCATTTCAGTGTGTCGGAAGTCGACTTCCTGGGGTTTGTTATGACTCCTGATGGAGTCGGCATGGATTCGGACCGGATTTCTACAATCGATGACTGGCCGACACAGAAAGCAGTTAGAGATGTCCAGGTGCTTCTCGGAATCACGAACTTCTACCGAAGATTCATCCGGAAATATGCCAAGGTGACTCTTCCACCCACGGCATTACTAAAGAAATCAGAGACATCTCGCGGAAAGACATTGGTAAGCTCAGCCAAATGGGAATGGACTCGGGAATCCGAGTTGGGGTTCCGGAAACTAAAAAGGACCTTTACTGAGGCACTGATCGTCCAGCATTTCGATACGGCGAAGGCTATCATTCTCCAATCGGACGCGAGTGGATTCGCGATTGCAGGCATTCTCAATCAGTACAATGTTTTCGGGGTTCTCAGCCGAGTCAATTTCTACTCCCGGAAGTGCTCTCCACCCGAGCAGAATTACGGCACATACGAGCGGGAGCTATTGGCCATCGTGGCAACACTAAAACAGTGGCGGCATTACCTCGAGGGCGCCAACTACAAGGTCTTAATTCGATGCGACCACAAGAATCTCGAATACTTCCAGCTGTCCATAGTGCTCTCCAGGAGACAAGCCAGGTTGTCGGAAATTCTTTCGGCATACGACTTCGTTATCGAACACCTGGAAGCCAACAAGAACCCTGCCCATGGCCCGTCTAGACGACCCGACTACGAGATCGGCTACAAAAGGCCTGTGGCCCGACTATTGGCAACCGCCCCAGTGGAACCATATGATGACCTCATGCCAGCAATCATCGCGGCTCAGGCCTCTGACTCCTTAGCTGCCAACGTCTCGGCGAAGCTAGTTGACCGACCAGCGGCAGTCAGCACAGAGAGTGCGCAGAAAGAGACTCAATGGGAAGTCGTCGCGGGGGCATTGACTTACGCGAGGAGGATATATGTTCCTGCGGTCGATTCTCTACGTGGAAAAGTGATAAGTCGATTCGATGGCAACTCCGAGGGCGATCATTTTGGATCTCTTAACACAACTAAGCTGGTATCGAGGGATATCTACTGGCCAGCAATGGACTCGCACGTATGTAGGTACGTCAGCGGCTGGGAAGTATGCCACCGAATCACAGCACCTCGGCACGCCAGGCACGGGATAATCATGCCATTGGAGGCACCATCACAGCCATGGGAAGACGTCACGATGCACTTCGTCCCCGACTTGCCGGAGTCAACGGCATCGGGCTACACCGGGATTCTCGTCATGATGGACCGACTGACAAAGATCGCAATCTACTTACCGTGCCGGAAGGATATTGACTTGCCGGAATTGGCCCGGCTCTTATTTGAACACGTTATTTGAAAGCCCGGCGTCCCGGACAACGTAGTCACAGATCACGGCACCCAGTTCAGAAGCCGATTCTGGTCCCGGGTGTGTTCTCACTTAAGTACTGACCATCTGCTCTCAACAGCCTTCCATTCACAGATGGACGGGCAGACAAACCATCAAAACCAGACAATTGCACAGTATCTCCGGGCTTTCTGCAACTACGAGCAGGACAATTGGGTCGAACTCTTGCCACTAGCTGAATTCGCTTACAATAACCCGATACACGCGCCTACGAGGCTGACTCATTTCTGGGCGATTTACCACTACCATCCGGTGATGCAGTTTAAGGCCCCGAAGCAACCATCTAGCCTAAATTCGGAAATGAAAGCAGACACTTTCACAGCTGGCTTGGAGGAGACTCACCAAACCCTCCGTAATAACTTGCAGGATGCTCAAGCCAATCAGACGAAGAATGCAGGGGGCAAAGAGGTTGTTTTCGAGGTTGGAGATAGGGCCTGGCTTTCAACGCGGCACTTCCGGACGACAAGACCATCAAAGAAGTTGGACTACAAATGGACAGGACTGTACATGGTTAGCAAGGTCATCAATAAGAATGCTTACAAATTAGACCTCCCGTATACGATCCGGAAACACAACTTTTTCACATCTCTTTGCTCGACCGCTATACACCTCCTACCGCCCGCCAGTCGCCATCTGGACCGCAGCCAACAGTCATCGACGACTCTGACGAATGGGAAGTTGACCAGATCCTCGACTCTGAGCGACGCTACCAGAAGCTCCATTATTTCGTACAATAGACGAGTTACAGTTATGTACAGACTGGCTGGGAACATGCGGAGAATCTCGGGAATGTGCAGGAATTGGTCGACAAGTTTCACCGAGAGCATCCTAGGAAGCCTCGACGATGATTGGACGTTTTCTACTGGGGTTGTACATTGCTTACATCTCATGGATCTCGGGCCAGTATAAATGGTGTCGGCACGGATTTTTACCACCTACCCCTGGAGGTGGAGTTTCCCTGTCCACCGAATCCGCCGATAGGCTGCTCATAGAGCACTGATCGGTTGTGGGACATATTAAGTCGTGTGGAGGCTAACGCATCGGTTTCGTTTCTTTTTGTGAGGTTTCTCCTGTTATATAGACGTATGTCGCAGCCCAGGGGGTCTGCTCCTCAAGGGGGGGATGATATAATGGCAGTCATGATTAGGTTCTCGGCAATGACACAAGTCGTGTCCAGGGCCGGGTAATCTCAAGCTTATATAGACGACTCGTGATCTCTCTGAGATCGCTAGCGATAATCTTCCCTATCAACTAGTCTATTATATTACCACATCCACGTGTTCAACCGTATCTTCTCATATACTCTCATACGCGGTCATATACAGATATACGGCCTTACACCTGATATCTCAGGGGTTTTCCAACAAATGTTGTTTCACTGATATTTCACTGATTGATCAGTGTATACCCTTGCTAAATAATAGATACTTGTGTAGGGATTCAGCCTGCTCCAATCATCAAGGCAACTAGAGATGTTGTTGGAACAATATACCAATACAGCTCTATTGGTACAGTGAACACAGTTCATACCGTTTGTAATATATACAAAACTAATATAGCATTCTTTACCTACAAAGTTAAAGTATATACTCACGAGTAGCATAAAGTACTTGTATATAGGAGTTGGAGGATGGTTTGCAAAAGAAGCTGGCTAGGAATGCCTATAGCACATTGAAGTTTATATAGTACCTATATCAAGCATCAAGCATTAAGTTATTGATTTAAACACACATGGTACAGGATAGTAATTATGAATAGGGTTTAAATTCTGATGGAAAATGCTAATTGATTGTTACAGATATTGAGATTATAAGTATATCTCCAATCAATCCGCAACTCTTGCTACTCACTTACTGTAACAGACGTGGTCGGGCGTAGGTGATATTGGTAACATTAATGTAATATCGGAAAACAAGACAACAAGCTTCACATTTTATACGAGGAAATCAAGACAGATCAAGCGTCAAAGTTGTTTCGAATTGGGAACTTGCTGCACTATAAAAGACAAAGATTAAAGAGAGACGGAAAGGACATCCACCAAGGTCATTACAATCTAATGTAAATACAATTCATACAGCTTCCATGAATCATTTCTCATACTCCGATGTACTATCTGACTCGCTTCTCATTATCTTACCCAGCATCAACTCAGCTCTGATCAACACAACCACACCACATTGTTCAACGTCGTAACGCCTTAGACTACTTCCTTATCATACAAAATTCTATCACCTCCCTTATGGCCTATTGGCTCCAAAACCTCCACAGTCATCAATGACCCTGCCTTTCTGTGACACCCATTCCTTCGGGATTGTTTACTGATCGATTATTCTCCTATGCTAGTCTCGAAACAGTGATCGTATCACTCTCCCCAGCTTCAGGTCCTCCGAGAGCATTTTCCAACAGTCCTGTTTTCCACGGATATTGTTGGAGCAATTCTTCCACCACTTGGAACCCATCCACACACTATGCAGCATCAGCAACGACTCAAGTTTCCGTCAGAAACCCATGGGTGTTCCGGATGGCTCTGAAGGCTTTGATGGAACCTCGTATCCTCTGACAGAGAATTACCCGCTTCCCGCCGACCAGGTGATGAGTCGCGTTGAGTACCTTCCTCGGTTACTGTGCGTCTGGAATCTGGTGACGTATACACACCATCAGAATCACACGTGTATTACACTCTTCGCAGGCGCTGCTGTTATGCTGCAACCGTTGACGCAATGCCTGGCGATAATTATGCCTTGCTCCGGCCGAGTGCCACATTTTACCTCTCCACTATTGCTATATACCAGATGCCTCACTTTCCCCCAAATATGTTTAGCTTTGAGACGTTGTTACTGATTATAATACAGTCTTCGCTTCAGATACATCGCTTGCCATTGAATATGTTTTGCCATTGCCGTACTTTACCAGTCAGAAATATTATATCTACCCTTCACACTATCTAGTACTATGCCCTCAGTCCTCCACATTCTGCATTCATATATCATTGGCTTGCAATACATCCTCCTTCTGATGTGTATCGGCAACGTCCCCATCGTCACCATCCTATCTGTCAACATGACTGGTTCCCGTGTCAAACGTACAGCGCTCTCTGTCCTTCACATTCTGCGTTGATCCATCATTGGCTTGTGATGCTTTTTCCTCCTAATCCGCATCCGTGCCATCCCCATCCTCGCCTTCATACCCTTTGACATCACACGTTCCCAGGTCAAATCTCTCGAGCTCAGTCGTGGCCCGTCATCACCAGCTTGTGGTGGGGAAGGCATCACACTCGTTGCTTTCGTCACCTTCATCTTTGGATTCCCCGCCGCACCCTGGCATCCCGAAATGCAGTTCATCATGCATGCAATGGTTGGCTGACGAGATATTGGGGTCAGTGCTTCCGATCTCAGGCTTCGTAAGCACCACTTGGGAGGTCAAATAGTCAAACAGAATGGTATTGTCAACAGGCGTAAGTTCCACACTGTTGACCACGGCAGGCGTGGGGTTCGCAGCTTATTGGATCTGACGCTTTACTGTACCAAGAGTGTTTGTTGCACCGTCTGTTAGTAGCTCTCCAGTAGTGCGTTCCAGGTATTCATCAAGAATGCATACATGTCTGCAATGCTAGGCAAGGTTAACAACTTGCGACCCGTTGCAGAACAGCAGGATGCATTCTTACCACACTCCTCCTTGTAGTTGAAGTAGTTTGAGCGATCAGGTCTGTTCGGTTTCAGCTTTGACTTGCAAGCTTTTGGATGAACACCTTTGATCTTTTGCAACTCCAGGATAGCCTGCTCCAATGCAGTGCAAGTAAACATGATCAGTTGCGAGGGTATATGATCGTCCTTGTCGTCAATCACTGAATGATAAAATCCATCAGCAAACTTACCGCGGTTATTCGCCCGATGATAAAATGTGAGCTAGATAAACAGTGGTATAATTTCCGCCAAGAAGTAAAGTGGACGCTGGCCATTTGTTAGCAGTTTTCGACTCTCTTTGCGTTGGGTTTGGGCCATGTACACCACATTCCACACGCTCTGCTACAGGAAAAAGATACTGATTGTCTGCCAAAAGGGAGTCACTGAATTTCAAACGCTCTGCGACAGATTCAATGCGGTGGGGATCATAAAGCTCTGCTATGTTGTATCTTGCGGATTAAATGAAATGCGATTTAACATTATCGACTTCGGCTCCAACCTAGTACCGGTTTGAGCTTGTAACATCCAACTTTGGCCGTTGCTTCACCATACCTCTTCCAAAATCTCCTTTGTGTGTACCTCAAATGCAATGGACCAAATGTTGTTTCGCTGCATTGCGGTGTTCCAGTATATCTCCATTAATTGCCTGTGTGGGGCTTCAGCAAATGCTTTCGCAATGTGTCGCGTTACATAACTTACCATCCCCAAGTCACTTGCACTCATAAACGACTGTCTGTTTCACATGTAGAGCTCCAAGAGTCTAGCTGTGGCAAATACCAGACGCGTCACGTCTGAGCAACCAAATCGATGGATGCTGCGACTGGTGGAGACTATTGATCGAGGTGTAGACACTGCCTCTGGTTGCAATTCCCAGTACCTCTGTCTCTGGTTCTGGTCTGCAGCTTGCGTTGGCAGTGGATTTGTAATGATCGCGTGGGCTTCTGGATTATGGATGGGGGTAGGCATGTTTTCAAGACCGCTGAAAGGAGTGGGAGTGCTAGCAATGCCGGATACGGGGCTGGATACAATGTGACGCTTTGAGTCTGTTTGTGAGGTTCCGCTGGGCGCTGGTGTGTGACGTGTGCTTGTACCTGGCGTGGCGGTTGGAGTAATTAGTGACTATCGCAGTGTACCAGACTGGGTGAATGTCACGTGTTGAGTGATATCTGCAACGTGAGAATTGTTCAGCGAAGATGAAGGGGTGGAGTTCTGACCTTGGATTGTAGAGGCTACTGAACTCCTGCATTGTGAGGAATCCCTCTCACCAGCCGGTACAGAAACACATCTCTTAGCAGGGGGAAGTTGAGAATTCCCCGAAGGCCCACCTATTTGTTGGGTCTGACGATGAGCAATACTTCAAATCTTTCGTATGACCGGAGTTGTCTCATGGTGTGGGCATTGGGATGGCATAGTCTGATATAGATGTTCGACATAAGGAATGTAGGAATAATTTACTCTGCATGCCTATGCAATGGTAGGCGAGGTAGACTCCTATTTGAGAACCCATGGCGGGATTCGACAAAAAGTGGAGGGGCTGTGCAGACAGCAGTAGACTCTAAACCCTGACAATACTCGGGGACGAGATCCCTTGCAATGCATTCAATTATGGGGTTAACTGCCAGCTGATTAAACTCAGATTAATCTCAGCATTGATATTGACTGTTACAGTAATGTCTGAAGGTCTATTTACACTGCTTGAAGGGTGTTTATTCTTTCTTGGCACAATTATCTTGGTATTGCACTTGATTTTGACCCAATACTTCGAACCATCGATTGTGTATACCTTCAGCTTCCTGGTGGACACCCTCCTTTGGCAGAGCTAAAGGCATCGCAAATCGAACTGTAACGTATTCTCTATCCTATGACATCAGTTGTATGTGGTTTTTCCACTGCTAAGCGTGTTGGTAGCCATGTTGCATGGTTGCACAGTTGGGACAACCTGAGAACTACTCAGTTTGCTCTGAGATGCACAGGGTCTGAGCTGAAAACGTGGTATGTAATGCAAAAGCAATGCCTGCTGTCGTCAACTTCCTTCACCGTGCGTACTGAATCTCATATCAAGGCTTCTCATTGATGAGGTGCCTAGTGGTTGTGCAAGATGAAGGCTGGGCCGTTTTGTGTTCATTAACTAACTAATGCAGGATATGCATCAAATCTATCATATCTCACAAGTTGAACCAAGAAATTGCAGAAACTTGGGTTTATATGTCCCTTCTTCCCATCTATACCTGCATTCTCTTGCCTTCCCGTATTAATCACACCAGCAGTATTCTGAACGATCTCGACATCATGTGACTTGCACAAACAACTCCTCATGTTCCAAAACACACCTGATACCGTACACAACTTTGTACTTTCCCTCTCGGATTTCGTCAGCTATGTTGAACTGAATGATAATTCTAATGCCTCGGATGGAGATGCATTCTCAACTTGCAGCGAAGCCACCACAGGGATGCAGCAAAGGAAAGGGGAAATCAACTACGAGGGCAAAACTGCCAACATCTATTACAAATTAACGTTTGTCGTTGGGTCGGGACTGAAGAAAGAGATTCATCTCGGAACCCATCCGTGGACTCATACGGATATATAATGTTTGCCGAACCCTGTCTCAGTGGGCATGGGAAAACATTTATGATAGAATCAATTTTGATCCAATTACGACTCGCCACTTTTTACAACTCCAGCTGATGTGGCCGCACTGCTGGAGCAGGAGATCGCTTTTTCTGGAGTGGTGGGCAGCGACCCACTGATATATGGGGCTAGTGTTAGCAACGGGTCCAGGTAACCCGGTAGCGGCCCGGGTTTGGACTGGGAAAACAGTTCAGTTCAGTTCCAGACGCGTCCAAATACCCGACCCGAGCTGCTTGGCGGGCCAAATCCGTATCCACACCCGTCAACCCGCGGGTTTTGCCGGGTTAGGCAAGACCCGTCGGTTCCAGTCTCCGGTTCTCTTTTTCGGGTTTTTCTATCTATGGTCGCAGTCATTTATGGTACTATTATGTGCAAAATATTAACTTTGGTACATCATTCTCTTTATTGGTTTCATTGGCAGCCTCTATACTCAAAACAAGGAGAGACATGCTCCCTGCTACATCCTGAAGTTGAGTGTGATCAAGTGTTCATCTTGCATCATTTGTAAGATTTGAGGTCCAGAAAAGCCATATTGATTGCTAAAGCTGTCATTCAGCCGGAATTTGATCAGTTTGCACATGGGACTGCGCCAACAACATTTGGAGAGCTGTTGGAGATACATGATAGTGTCAGCGGAAAATCGCAATGCCGCAAGGAACCTCCCGGGATAGAGTAGCCATATGTAAATAGCATGGCGCAAATGACTGTCCCACATATGCATATCGGCTTGCACACCTGACGTAATGCCCAATTCATCACCGATTAACAAATCGAAGCCTGTTACACCCGCAAGCGTTTACCCCTGCATATGTCCTCCATACCTACGTACTTTACAGGAAATAGATTCAGGTGAACATATTGTATTGGCTCGTAGGTCATGTGTACACAACCTGCACAATATGTGATTATTGACGACATAGCTTTGCAAAAAGTGGTTGGCGTATCAATTTCGATATGTCAAACAATTTTTTTGATTTCATTGAATATATTGTAAGAAATGATAATTCGTCTGTGAATGTGCAAGGGTCATACTGGCCACGTAAACGGTCCAAACTCCAAACCAAGTTGATTGACAACTGTTCAACACAATATCGTCCTGCCTTTTACGAATAAGTTAGAATGCGCAATCTTAACTAAAGATGAAATTTACTAACAAAGTTTCACTTAGTGATGACATACGAGTCATAGAAGGAGTAGTGTTAGCAAAGGTTCCGGACCGTCACTTCGTGTCCGGGTCCGGGTCCAAACCGAACCGTTGCCAAATTGGCGGTCCGGGTCGTCAATAAACCCGAACTGCCCACTCGGGTACGGTTCCATGGTAAACTCCCAACCCGTCTGAATTGGGCGGGTTGTCA
>Ga0307514_10001323_pt1 | contig 31558 bp, 27 predicted proteins | sample 16_EM_MG_FD_203088 | JGI IMG/M metagenome (GOLD analysis project Ga0307514, IMG submission 203088) | Populus trichocarpa ectomycorrhiza microbial communities from riparian zone in the Pacific Northwest, United States - 16_EM | ecosystem: Host-associated > Plants > Roots > Unclassified | place... | reverse complement strand
GTATGGGTCAGGGTGGCAGGCAGGCAGGCCGGCCTGCCTGGGTAGGGATGGAGTGGAGGGGAGGGGCGGTAACTGCGGTACCTACCTTGTGGTGTGTGGTGGAGGAATAGCAGGCGGGATAGGGATCAGAGAGCTTGTTGCGGGTTCGCTCCTATCTTTCGAGAGGCGTGAGAGTGAGCGAAGGGGTTCAGAAGGAAAGAAAAGTAAGGGCCTTGTTAAGCTGTAAGGGGTGTCAGGGGACGGGAAAGGGGGGAGAAAATAAAAATAAAAACCCGAACGAAATCAAAAATTATCTTGGTCGCGGGAGGAGCGAAGTACTCCGTACCTAGTAGCCCTTCGGTATTGACTGACTGGCTGGGGGGGAGGGGGGTAGGAGATGGATGGGATGGGTGGATGGGTGGCTGGACTTGGGGGGGGGTACTCTAGCACGATGGGAGTGGGAGGAGCAGGCAGGTAGGCAGGAGGCAGGAGGCAGGAGGGAGGCACGGGGGGAGTGGGCAAGGCACGAGCAAGCTTCTGCGCTGCTGCGTCGTGCGTGGGAACCACAGGGTACTTGTATGTGTAAGTACGTAGGTAAGGAAGGAAGGCAAGTAAAGTAGGGCTTCCTTCGCGGAGGCGCGAGGTCACGCAGGTGCTGCCTGGTGCGCTGCCCTCGACCGGGTGCGAGATACTAAAGTACCTAGGTACACTAACTGTAGAGTACCTACCTACCTACCTACTCGTAGTGTACTCACTTATAGTAATGTAGTAACTTAGTATGGCACAGCGTATGTGTGTGCGTGTGTGGTGTGTGTGCACACTCTCTCTCCCCATACACACTGCCTGCTCTCGGGTCAACGATGCGATACGCACGGCGTCTTTCGGGGGCGTCCGATGGGGTCGACTGGAGCAGGGCGGATTCGCTGTGTGGCTCTCTGGCGGCACTCGGGGTGTGCTGCTGCTCTGTGTGACAGCCGTCTTTGGCGTGTGGCCAAGGGAAATAAGTAAAATAGGTAGTGTAGGTACCTACCTACCCAAGGGAGGCAAGTCGTCTGGTTCAAGGGATGGGTCAAAAACCGGCCAGGATCTGGTGTGCCTTCATCACAGAAAATTTGTTAGCCTGGCAACCTCGCCTTACTTAGTTTGCAATGCAGCGCGATTCGCAATAAAAAAATTATAAAAAGAAGAACAAGAACAAGAACAAGAACAAGAAGAAGGAGAAGAAGAAGAAGAAGAAGAAAGAAGAAAGAAGAATAATAAGAATAATAAGAAATAATAATAGTAAAGTGTGCATGTGAGACAGGAAGGAGGCAGTGAGCTCCATCTTCCTCACCCCACCTATGCAGAAACATCATGGCAAGATTGGCCCGCCCATTCTCCCTCCCAGTCCGTTCCTCAGGCGCTGCTTGCTAGCCACTCTTGCTGAGAAGTATGTACCTATAGGTGGTCGCTGTCTGATACCTACGTTCTCATGCGCCTCTCCCATATTCATGCTTCTACCTACAGTACGGTACATGAATTATACAGTACACGCTTCCCCTGCTGAAAAAAAAAACACGACTTCTCTTGACTTGTTCAGGGAAATGCATCTCTGCTCACCTGCTCTTTTCTCCGAATGCCGTGCGCAACTAGCTGCGCAAGGGGCAAGGGCGTGGGGAATGGCTGACGATTGCTCGGAGACGGCCAGGGTCCTTCACACGCTCTGAGCAAACTCGGTACCTAGGACGTCGAGTGAAGCATCCACGAGATGGCCAGGGATTGAAGGTAAGGGTTGATTTGCGTCTGTGATGGGTCTCGCGTGGACGGCGTGGCACACGGCTGCCCGTTGCACTGGGGCTTATCGTGGATAGAAATACTGGCCCTGGGATTGGGGAAAAAATGCTAATCCCCCCTCAGGTGGGACGATTACCGCGATATGATAAATAACACCAGTACAGGAGAAAACTCAATAAATAACCCAAATGGGTCCAACATGGATGTGACTGTATGCCAGCTCGAGTGCATCTGGGGTGTGGTGAGACGGCGGCGAGTGAGTAACAGTTAGGGCGAGAGCCGCACCAAAAGCCGCAACAGAGGTACTCCTAACTCCACTCGACTCGACGCAGATGCATTGGATACGGTCACCAATACGTCTAGCCACTACCGGTATGCAACTTCAGCTCTTAAGTACCTAGGTAGTAAGAAACGCTTTTACAAGTGCATTGGTAGTACGAATTCAAAGACACGATACGTACTGTAAATCTCTTTTTCATAGCTTGATATCTATATTCCCCAAAGAAGTCACAGATAGCGAATCTCTCGGTCTGAATACAGTTGGCAGGGTAAAAAAAGAAAAAAAAGCTGAAGGAAAGCGCGGGTAACTAGTGCGATGAGGCGGGTGGTACTTTTGCACCGCCCCCTGTCACCGAATCAAGTAGGACCAATATAGAACTCGTGCATACAAAATATGTGAGCAAACGGTCATATCTCTTCCACCATACAGGATGATATAAAAAACTTGGTAGAGTATCATGCCATAGAGTTCAGGGGCTTCTGCGAAGTTTGGATGGGGCACATGCCGATTCATATGTGGGTACTCCGTAGGCTGCAGCTGGATTAATGCGACAGAAGCTTGGAAGAAACCCACAACCCACCCCATAAAAAAGTGGGCTGGGATAACAACGAACGGAACGCATATACGACCCCGTGAAATTGGGATGGAAGTTCTGTCTTGATCAGCATGACATATCAGATGGAGATAACAGGAACAACACTGTTGCTGTTTCTTGATTGTCTCAACTCTCTGAAAATCTGTTGCTGCCCCCCCAAAAAAACACATAGCAGGGGTGAGTCTTAGCTCGCCTACCAATCTAGTCCATGAACTCACTTCTAGCCTCCATTGTTCTCGGCAGAAAACTCTGCTTAGTACTGGTTGTACGGCGCTTCCCCGAAACAAGGCTAGGCTACAGGCTATGCACCTTCCTCCATTAGATATTTATTGCTCGCGCCCCGCGTACGATATGCTGAGGTTCCTTTTACAAGTAAACGACAGTAATAAGGCTTCGTAGGAATCCGGTAACGGATTTGCCGGGGCAGAGTACACACAGGTTAACTGCTGCCCCTGGTTTGAGGTCCAAATTCAAGTTCCTACTTGTTGAAAATACAGTCTTATTGGCAGCGGAGACCGGGGCTCCTTGTCTGTAAGCTCTGTGCATTCAGGGGTGTAGATATGAACAGGGATCAAGGATAAGCGATGATCGATCAATGAGGAAATTGTAGGACTAGGTACTGCTTCACGATGCCGCGGCTGTTGTAGATGAGTAAGCATCTTATAGGGGTGATCCTGTATCAACCAACGCGTTAGTACGAAACAAATAAAAAAGTAAAAGAATTCGGGAGAGAACATCGATTGGATAAAAGACTGTGGCTTTTTTCTTTCACAGGATATCAGCTTTGGGATCCTTATTCCCAAGGCTGGTTGACTGAGCTCAATGCAAGATCGTGCAGCCCTTTTGATACACATGTTTCAAACATAGATTATTAAGAATGTATAATAATACCTCTCTGCAGGTGAGTAGTGGCATGTTCTCAACCGGGACGGCTGCAAAACCATCTCGATTGGCCTTGAGAACCGACTTTAACTGGACACATAATTTGCTCTCCCAAGTGTGAAAGCTTTTCCCTATCGTTGTAGAAGAGGTGCCCAGGCACAGAATGGTATGATATTGCCTCCCTGAGGAGTTCTCTGGCTAACTTTCTTCGCTACCTAATATATGTTCATGGGTTCTGGGGTGGGTTTTGTGCTAGTTACCCGCCCTATGATGTGAGAATGGGTAAGCTCTTAAGATAGCTCTGTGGGGAGGACCAGGGACCCTCGGCAGCGGGGGTAATACTTCTACTCTATTCCCCCTCGTGATCCATGAGTTGAGAGGACTTGGAATGCCATGGACAAGGTATTTGATGCCTGAGTGACAGCCGTTGTTCAAGGGTTACGCATCCTCAAGGTTTCCCCAGTGACGATATTTCGAGACCTGTAGATACATAAGCAGGGACTTGCGATTGCGATAGGCTTGAGCCTGACATTCCAATCAAGAAGCCTTTAGAAATTGTGGGTCAAATATCTCGTACAGCATAGCCCCGTTCCATGCGAGGTAGATGGATTTGCAGGATCGCAAGGACCTGTCTAGCTCGTTAAAAACTGCCTAGATCATTATCAATTGCAAATGACCAACTCTAGAAAAGAAATTCAAAAGCCGAATTCAGTTTAGCAACCTGATCGCGTTTGGGGGGCTTGAGGGTTCGCAAAAATTCCTCCGTAATCTTGTTTAGCAGCCGTTGCCAGCTGGGGGCCTGTGTCATTAGCGTAAAAAGTACTGCCGGTGGAGGCCTAACCTGATCCACTTTATCCGCAGTAAATTTCATCGCTGATAATTAAACCACGGGCCAATGGATCATTCGATGTGGGGGGTACCTACTGTATATCCGCCAATAATCAGATGGGACCTCATCCTTTCATGTTAGACGTCTGTGGTTAGTGCGAGTCTTAAATTACATCACTACCAGCAATAATGGTAGTACTTGGCGCCTACAAGCTTACGCCGTGTGAAAGCTCTAGCTGAGTTATTTCAAGTTCTGGCCAGTACCGAGAGACTTGCCATTCAGAGTAATCCAATGCCGTCCATCGATTCATTGAATTTCGTTGCAGTGCACCAGAGACAGTCACCTTATTGGTAGTAAACAGATCGTTGAATGGCATGCAGTTGAGAATGGAAGGATGCCAGGCTCCCCAGCCAGTGCGCGGCGGGAAACAGGGTGAATGAACATGGACAAGGGACAGGGTACGCTCCCGAAGGATGTAAAACGTCCAGAAGGAACCCCTCCTCTCGCTAAACCATGTCGTGATGGGGACCAGTATATTTACTTTTATCTGTTGAAATCCACAGCAATACATCCATTGCGAGATGTGTTTATGCTAGCGCTACTTAATGGTCAATTGATTTTGCTGCGGGATTTGTTTCGCTCCATCTCCACTAGTTCAGCTTTTCGTAACACTGTGCAGGTTGACATCTGGTTGGTTCCTGTACGCTCTCTCCCTCGTGAAAATCGCATTCAGGGATGTAATTCCTGGATTCTTTCAGGAACCTACCATCCAGGTTCAAACCTACAGTTCAGCAAGGGTTTTGCATAGGACCGTTTAGCAGCCGAGATGAAATCAAAAGTATTGATCCAAGTCGAGGGGGTTTGGTGAAAGAATATCGCTGATAGCATGACGAGCAGCCGAGCCGGCTAAACTCCTGTAATACGGGTGGAATATACACACCGCATTGAATAGTTTGTTCAGGTATAGGCCAAAACGTCTTCTACCAGTAAGCTTCGAGAACGATTTCTGATTTCTGATGAAATCATTGCTGGGATGCAACATCTAGGCCCTAACCTGCTTTGATCCATATGACTATACCCCTGCTTGATCCATGTAATTACTCCATGGCTTCATGTAGGGGGACTGATTGGTCATTGAACCATGAGGGGCTGTCGACAAGGGGGCAGGTCTATGAGTCTGGCCTGCGAGGACCGATCAAGATGCATTGCACCGGCCTCATCTGCCCACCTGGGAACCATGGAGGTATGTGTGGCGTTTGCGGATACCGGTTCCCAGGGCAGATCTTCAGGAAATGAAGCAAATCTGATCAGCTTGAGATTTTGGCTTTTATGGAGGAGTGGCTACATACAGACCCCACCCTCATCACTTCGGCATAATGCTGTAAGCCATAGATACCATTGTTTCAAAGGTATTTTTTTCGGGAGAGTGATTAATTGGAGGAAATTCCCCGACCCCCCTGAATCTTGCGTAGAGTAGCTAGAGCTGCATAAATTCTCTATTGAGCATTGCAAAAGTAGAAGCTCTGCTCCGTGATTTGAGGGATCGTTATATCGGGGTTATTTCCCTGTCAGCAAGCGATACTGTTTCATGAGATATGAACAGGCTGTCCCTGTGTCACAACATTAAGCAAGGTTTTTCGGTACTTTCCTCCCCAAGTGGCCAATCCTTTTCCTCAAAGCAAGCCACAACATGCTCTGAGCAAGAAGTGAGACAAACCAACGCCAGCGAAATATACCTCGCCGTAATCTTACCAGAGGAACTGTTGTTGTAGGGAAACAGCTAAGTATGTATCTTAGCCGGAGTGGATCGCGTCAGTAGTTTCTATAATTGCCACTCTGGTTAGTTTAATCTTGTCTTCCTAAACTCTAGAGCCCATCTAGTATTTCTTAGACTGAATTACACACAACCAGATACCGTGATGTAGAGAAGGAGGTGTGGTAACACGTTGCCCTGAAGAATATCCGTAATGACATATGATGTGGGGGGGTTTCTTTCTTTCCTCACTTTGACTGGGACGTCTTTTATGACCAGTCTCGCTTACACATAGAAGCACGCATATCTTGGTCATATACCAGAAAATTTTCGGATTCGGACGAAACTGACCAACTGCATGTAGTTCACTGTACCTACACCCCCACCTGACTGTAACGGCAGACTTCATTTGGATATCGACCGGTGTAGTAGAGTAGCCCCGTTGAGTAGAAAGATGCGAGTGTTCTTCTGACTGCTCATTAATGACAAGAACAAGAACCGTGTAACAAAAGTCTCGTTTAGATGTACTTACATCAAGTTGAACCGCGACTATGTTTCAGTTCCATATCAGAAACAACAGACTGATCTACACTTTGATAGTCCATGCCGATGGTGTCATACTACAGCAAATCGGAAGTATTGGCATGTCATAGACCCAGAAAATGAGCAAGGTTTTTTTCTCGTATCCATGGGGGACATCCGCAAGGCTAGGCTCTGTATGAACCCCACGCGTGCTATCTATTGGTCTCAGTAGGGTACTTATTAGTATGAAGAAAACGAGATACGGCGGTGGATAGGTACCTCCTTTTTGGCATAGGGATAGCAATAGCTGGTAGGTGATGCGCGTAGAATAGATAGGAGCTGTCACTTATATTGAAAGTCGGTGGGACTACCTAGTTAAAAACCTTAATCTCGACCCTGAACTGTTACTAAGAAGGCAAATTATTAGCACGGTTGCATCCGCTTTTTGCGCCACCTCCGACCAACGAACAAAGAAACACCCAACAGGAGGGTGTGAATAATGTCTAGTCACGTGGAATCTCACACAAGGCAGCGTGGCTGAAGTAACACGGATACATGAAGCCAGAATACACTCTGCATAGTAGCCAGAGGTTTTAACAGGACTCAGCCGACTCACTAGAGGCTAGTGAGAGTGCATATACTGTACGTATAAGTCTCAAGCACCTAGGCGGGTGTTTAACGAGGGCACTGGCCATGTAAACCACTATTATCTTTAGTAATGTGGAGAGCATTTACGCCCAAACACCTACCTAAGAAGTATATGTGGTCACTACCCACATCCAACAAAACCCCTGGTTACTTCCTTGAGGTATTTTACACTCATATAAAGCCCAATATAATACCAGTACATGTACAACCAACCAATAAGTCCTCAAGTGCTGGAGTACATTTTGAGTAGATTTATTGAGATGTAAGTGTCTTGTAGTCTGGTTATGTATCTCGCTCTCAAGTATATTGATCTGGTATGGCAGTTTGAAGTTACTACGTTTTACACCGCTAATACAAACGGAAATCTACTCACCGAAACACGCCCGCGGCAAAAAATCGATGGGGTTATTACCCACTATCGTGCTGCGTAGCCTAGAGCCCTCTGTCCATCGATGGGGCTGGACGGTGCGGTTTCTTTCCGTGGTAAACTGTAAAACTACGTGATTCTAATCCAATGTGGGTTTGAAGTTTAGGATTAAGGATCTAAATGCCGTGATGGAGCAACATGCAGAATAGAAAAATAGGTACTTAGTATGTGACTACACCTGTTGTTATTGTTGGATGAAGTTCCAAGCTCCTGTATCTCATTCGTTGCATATCAAAGCTGCCAAACTACAGCTTGGTTTCCACGCATTTGTCGAGTCTTCATTTGTCGAGAAAACCTCTCAAATTGGTGAATATGGTAGTATAAGGCCTGACCCATATAGGGCTCTGGGCAATCAGCAATATCTGAGCTTATTATATAGACATGGGGGTATTAGCAGAGGTACTGTACTTAAGATCTGGGTCTCTTTGTAAGTTTTACGGTGTATTTAAATACCAAACACTAAACATAAATTCTAAGGAGCATATTATATAGGTATATGAAACTACACTGGTTATCCAAAGGGATCTGTCATTCGATACCTGCCGACTAGAGTGAGTGGCGTTTTGCCAGGGTAGGTAGGATACAGCAATCGCATCTTTCTATGTAGTCTCAGGTGTATAGTATAAGTATAGTATAAGATTTATTGAGTTATGCATACACTCGAAGAATAGGAAAGGCTATAGCGTTGTCAATAGCAGCAGGAAATCCTTTTTGAGAAGGAGCGCAGGTATGTATATGTACATAGATACTCAGTCAGGCCATCACCAGTACAGAGGCTTTCTATATAACATACCTAACTTCCCAGTGCCTAACTATTTGCTCTTACGTGGTGCCGACTCACTCACCAGAAACCTCACATCTTATACGGTTATACTACAATATGTATACGGACAAGGGCCACCTCAGGTTTCCGGCTTTTTTGCATTCTTGTTAAGAATCACAAGTTTGAGTTCACTTACAGACATCTCATGTTCATTACCTACTACCTACTGGTCTAGGGCCTGACAATTAATGACCCCCACAGCCTCAGGCCACAGGACGCCGTCCCACCCGCGTGCGGGAGCTGTACTTAGTACACTCCCTTCTCCCTGGCCAACGCCACCAGCCTGTGGTCTGGGCGCTCAGACCATATTGGCATCGGCGTCCATACCATACCTGGAGTGGGGGGAGCTCAGTGGTATTATTCTGGCGTGGCCCGCTCTGGGGACAATTGAAGCTAGCGCTGAACATAGGCACCGTAGTGCTGGTACCCAGCGCGCATGGAGGTCAATAGCCTTGACTGGTGGTGGGCTCATCCAGTAGAGACCCAGTAAAGGGTCTTAGAGAGTCGCCATGCCATGTGTGAGTGTTGACCGCAAGAAGGGAAAGAAGCAGAAAAAAACCAAGATAGATCTATACATTTCTGGTGCTGGATCAACGGGGGGGACGCCGGTGATTGGTGTACATGTCATATGTAGTTACATACATATGATTACGGAGGTTGTCATACTTTAAGTAACTACTACGGTGGCAGGCCGAGCTGTTGTAGTGGGGAGTTGGAATGGTACTGGTAGAGAGCTTAAATATTCCAACCCAATGATCTCCTGAACTAGGAGTAGTACTATTTTACCAAAGGTAGCTAATATAGAGGCTGGACACGAGAACAGGGCAGTACCAGTCTGGCATCGGGCGCCCGGCCGGGCGAGGCCCCCATCAGTTCACGTGATCAGAAATTGAATTCTTTTGATATCAATTCATTACCCGTATGTAAGCTATCTTGCCTATACGGTAGATACAAGGAAGGCCTTCACATGTCTTACTGTACCCTTCTCTTCACAGCCCTATACCGGTATCATTCTGGGTTCATATATTATCGTGTTTGTGGGCCTTCCCACCCCACTCCTGATGAGTGGGGGTTGTAGTAGGTGGCTACATTCTGTGCCACTATGTACTGGCAGGATGAATCCCCCCCTGCCCTAGACCTTCTTATCTTATACCCCTCCACCACAGAGTTTCATTTTTTGAAGCTATGTAGGTCTCAACCTCAAGCCAAATTTATGTAAACATGGAGAAATATGTATATACTGAGGGCATTACTCTCTATGTGTCCCACTAATCGTATTCAAAAGCTCTGAAATAAAGATCACGATATGCCCTAGGCGTAGGTCTACTCCACATCATGCTCCAGTACTTGTTGGCCTTTAGGCTGATTCCTCTAGTTGAAACTAGTACTCCTAGGCACTCACTACAGAAGACTTGGTAACATAGACAGCTGTTCCTTTGAAAAGCACTAGCTATCCGTACTGTGGGTCCTGAAGCTCGCTTATGCACTTTAACCGTGAAGCGTGTCAAAACACGACTAACACACCTTCAATCAGATAAAAATAAGCACAACATCAGACCCCCCTAAGGGTATAACAATTTGTGTAGCTAATTATAAGCTTCTCTCAAACATGTCGGGTGGTGGTTGTGGTTAAGTTACCTAAAATCACCACCAATTTTCGCTCGAGGTTCGTTCATTCTGCCAACACTTGCCAAGGAATATCACCAGAAACCTCTACCAGTCCTCTACATTGGTACCTGTAACTAAGCACAGCTCAATGTACTGGTATACATGTACATAGACATACAGGCCGCACCACGCTAACGCATATGCGGACAGAACGAGCTAGCCTATACGCCCAGCTAGGATTCCATCCACGTGGCCGAGGAACACAAAGCTGGTCATGGGTAGGTATGTAAGGGAAGTGGTTGATCAAGGCTGCTGATGTGTGGGGTGTTTTACTAGGGAGCTAGCCTTGATATATTTCTTAAACCCTGGCTGATCATGATCAAGACAACCAAGGATGAGGGAGTCCGGGGAGGTGGGGAAGATCATGATCTGCGATCGGACAGTGACCGATCATGCAGCATGGAGGGAGAGCAGGGGCATGGGCCAGCTGCAGGGGGTCCACGTGGGTGTGTGTTGGTGTGTTGTACTGTCTTAGGTTTTCTAAACCTTGATATCTGAGGGCCGGGTACGACGTCAACGGTGAGGAATGTCGATTATGGATATAGGTTGTAGCTATAGCAAACGAGGATCCTCTTCTGAACATCATATTGTGTTGTGGAGTCCCAATGAGCATACATGTGGTACATATGCTCCACGTGCATAAGGAGAGTTTGGAACAGATCTAGTCTCGCAGGGTAGATCTGAGAGTATTCGTACTCATATATATACAGTTTATATGCATTAAGCTAGCCGAAAGGAATCGCAAAAGCACGTAGCTGCAGAGGGGTACTTGTAATTTTTATGGGATAGGTCTGGGGGTAGGCGCAGGTAAATGAGGGCTTCAAATGAGGAGCACAGAAGTTAAGCTGTAGCTGTTTTTATTGCTCATTTTCAACAGAGTACTTAGATTATCCTCTATACACAGAAGTTTAGCAAGCCTTGTCTCTCCGTCAATAGTATACAGAAAGAGTTAAAGGCTTGCTTCAACACATAGCTTCGCCGTATTCAATATATACCAACGACGACAGCCGCCGATGCTGGAAGGCTATAAGAGAACTACTGTAGAATCAAGCCACCTGGGTGGATAGTATCACAATAGGAGTGCATGTAACCAAAACTTATCAGAGTAGCCATGGTGCAGCCGTAGCTACCGTGGTCTGGAAGGGAAATTTTGGTGGAGGAATATGACTTACAAACGGCATCGTTACAAGAACTGCACAAGAAAATTAATTAGAGAAATTCGAGCTATTGGCCTCAGCATACCTATCTGTGTAGTAAGTGGGGTCAGCGGCTAACGTTTTCCCCTGCGCCCGGGCCCTGACACTAATCGTGATCAGCACCAGCCCCGCTTTGACACAGTGCTCGTATTGAACTTGGTATTTTGTGGATTTTTTTTATGTACAGTGCGTAGGTGGAAGTTATGGCGCGCCCCCCTGCATATTTATATGCGCCAACGCGCCATAACTTCTGTTTAGATACATGGTACGTTACAACAATAGCTTAGCTGTTGGATTGTAGCGAGGATTCGAAGCTTGAAGACTAAGCGCTAGATTAGGTAGCGGGGTATGCTCAGCCAACTAGGCTGAAGCCACACTGCTAGTTTGCTCGAGCGGGTAATATCGTGAGCTAGCTTGTAGTCGACGGGAATAGAACAGGATTGCCAGTGGTGTGAATCACAGAACAAAAAGATGCCTGGTCAAAAACAGTGTTTATGAGGTCAGATCGATCGCATACACCACGTGGGAATTCTAGATTCTTAGTAAGTACTACTTAGTGCCTCACAAGGACTTTTTACTATGCGCGGTAAGTAGGCCTCGAAAAGTAATATGCTTGTACTCACCAATCACACACAGCCAGTTCTATGATCTGCAATGAGTGGAGGTGATCACTATCCTATGCAGGTACGGAGTATAGCTGCACGTGCACGAATCGGGGCTACATACATCACGGCGGAACAGCATACAGCTAGTTTGATCATGGCTTTCTAGGTGACCAATATCAATTAACAGCCCCACACGTGTTCAAAGGTGCCTCTCGAGAGTTATGAACAGGGTTTGCGTGCATCAACTGGCAGTAGGTAGTGCTCGCACCCCCTGCACCCCCAAGCACCGGCACATATGCGATGGTTCACGAAAGCGATAAAGGGCCTAGTCTACATGGTGACAGATAAGGGCCCTATGAGACAATGGCTTTGGGAGATCGGGAAGGTGGAGGATCCACAGTGCGTGTGTGACAACTGGACGGCTCAGAATGCGGCACACCTCCAACGTTGTCCCTGGGTAGGGGATGGTATTGGGCTGTCAGTGGAACAGATGTGGGGAGATGAGGAGTGGTGCGAAAGGGTGGTGGATTTCACTGCGTAGAATATGGTGAGGAAGGCGGAGGTGGGGAAGTTAATCATGTAGATAGACGGGGAGGGACTGGCCCGAGAAGATGAGAGGCCACCGGGGCGACCCGGGAGCTGCAGTCCACCGCCATAGCCCAGATAGGCTGAATGCGATTAATTATAACGATTCCTTAAAAAATAAAAAAAAAGTAGGTAGTGCTGCTTTCATCTTATTAATCCTGTGAAGAGCTTCCCATTTTCAATAGAACATAGTTACCCAACGCCTTCCTGTTGGCGATGTTGCTATCGATATACTCCGTAGGACCATCGATTTCTGGGCACGCAGGACAGGAACAGGGGTTATACAATATCTACTGGTACTAATGAATTGGGTTATCTTAACGCCTAACAACCAACCCTACAGATGCCACCCAACAATGCCGGCGATCGCTCGATTATTGAAGCTGTTTCCATTATCAATCCTGAATTTATGTTAAGTCCATCATCTTGTATTATAATAAACATTCCTGTTACCTAATTATTCCACCTCGGTTACAACACACACACCCCCAAGAAATAAATCAGTCTAGGCACGAGACCACAACTTTCCAAAGTTTTGACAGGGTTCTTGGATAATTATCCAAACGAGATAAATATATATTAGTCCTACCTACATACACAGGATTTGTGAAGCCTGGGGTTTATTTCATATACCCACTGCTTGAATCTTGGCCTCCTTAGCTGTTTGCGGAAATTCAGGTGGCCAGGGGATACCACCCAATAATATATAATATGTATTTACAAGATTTCCCGCGACTAACTATGTCAAAAATATGAGCTCCGGTTATCAGACTCCCCCGCTGGTGAAGTGATGTCCTAAATTAATACTCCGCGCCTGGAGCGCCACACCAATAAACTAGTCAAATAGGTGGTCTGTGACTAGGTGCCCGGCAACACTCAGCCTTTTAAAGCATGGCCGGCGTCGCTTACCGCTTCTATTTAGTCCCAAACAGTCTCTGGTGGGCCTCAATCTCAGTCTTCGGCACCAGTTCACGATCTTCTTGTTCCTGCTTGGTGAAGGACTCAGATGGACACTTTTTAATGGTTGGAAGATGTAGTCTGGTTGGCATAAGCAGGTGGCAGATAGTGAGAAACTGATTTCACGGGCTGGGTTGATCATGCTAGCGTCTTCAGGATCACTTACACCCTCTGGCCTGGGGAACTGCACCTACACTCCATTTTGACTAACCAAATGTAAAAAATATGCGTCTCACTTGGCCGGTATGGTTGGTGTGTGAGAGTAATGAGTATATGCGCTAAGGAGAGAAAAAGAAGAAGCTATGAGGGAAACAGTGCAATATGTATACAGTATACTCTCGATGTAAGAATGTTCCCCCCCCCCGCCCCCATACAAAATAACAATATCTTTGATAGAGGAATATTCTTATTTTCTCGAGCTTGTTTACTAATGTATTTTTATAGCAAGAGTACCTGATTGGGTAATGTATTAACAACCTAGCCTAAATAGGAAGGCTTATCAATAAGAAATACCCCATAACCAACAATATTTGCAACACACAATGCTGCAACACGACACCGCAATACCCAACACTGCTATACCTACAACACCACCTCCGAATCCCTAAACCGATACAATATGACTGCTAGTGGTGCATTGAAATGTCAAGGGTGGACTGACGGAAGAAGAATGCAAAGAGATATATGACTATGCAAATACATATCCTAATCTCACATGGCGAGGCATCAAACGTTAGTTTGAAAATAAATTTAAATATCCCACCAGGATCTTAAGTCAATCGCAAATTAGCAAGATCTTGAATCCTACCAAAAGGCCTCGAGGTCCATCCAATGCTAGTACAATAGATCTACAACAAATACAACATAGCCGTCCAGATCGAAAACGCCTACGAACGGGACAGTTTCCAGAGCTAGATAAGGCATACAGTTCTATTATCGCGAACATCGGCGCATTGAGGCGGCACAACTGGCAAACAAAAGGAAAGGCAAACAAACAGTAATAACTGCCTTCTCCACTTCCTCCGGGGCTGTTCCTGGTCCTCCTGTACCTAGTTCTTCCTCTACCTCACGTTAATTCTGCTATTTTATGTACGCCTTTCGCAGTTACCCTGACATTCGATATAAGAATAGATTTGGTATAAGAATATTACTCCGCCTCCGGACGATATTCTTATAATTATATCGAGAGTATACTGTAAACACGATCCACCCCCCATACCTTGACCCAACGCTCCGTTTTCCCTATGCTTCTTTCCAATACTCCGTTCTCCCTCATGTCCCTACCCAGTACCGCGTCATCCCTATGCTCCCAATTGATGCCGTATTTCGATATGCACGCTGCCAGATTACCCAGTTCCAACACCAAGCCTCCAGCGCAATGAAATACACACACTTATCGCCCGCCCCCTCCGCAGCAACTATCGTTGTTCCTGCCCACACCTAAGTCGAGAAAGCTGTCATCACCGGCGCAAATTACGCGAGCTATCTGCCTGTCCTATGGTCCTGACGTCTCTCCTAGCCAGCCCGGAAACTAATTTTCGGGAAGATCCAAGGAAATGGCCCGGGCGAGGGCCTCTCTCTGATTGATGCTCAATGTGTTGGGTACCCGGTATAGGTACAGCTGGTGGAGTCTGCAACTGCACCCGCCGGGAGTGGGATTAGCTTGACATGGAAACAATGACCCGCCGGAGAGTCATAGGGGCCATTTTTAGCGTACACGGCGGGGTGTCTGGGCAATTGCTCGGGCCAAGGCCTGCGTACGTCTAGACCCCCTGCCTCTCTTCGTGTAGAGAACAGTGACTGGCATGCACTTGCCATAGTCTAGATAGACTGAATGCGAGTAATGCCCCTCCTCCCCGACAAAAAAAAACAGTGATTGGCAGATGTGAATACAGGGTTGTCTGGCTCAAGAGTATCTAAACACGAAGGCAAAGACGTTTTAGCCACCACAAAACCCGAGGGCGCTCTCGCCCCAGCGTAACTTATCAATTCACCATTCCTGCCTCCCTCACTCTAGGAAACTACATGTACATCGCCCACCACGAAATTCTTGCTGCGCACAACACACGGGCCTACCTAGGAATTCGGTTGTAACTTACCCGTGCTTCCGAGTTACAGTTTGGAAAATATATCTGGGCCTGGAGCTCAAGTCGGGAGGAGGGTCGTTGATTAGCTTCCTGGGACTGTATAAGACAGACACACCAAGGGTTATGTTTGGGATGTATAAAAGAACTCTCCAGTTTACCCGCTCCCAGGTCCGCCAGTGTGGCTGAGTGATGGTGCGTCTGCAATCCCCACGGCTACTTCTCCACCTTCTACGTTTGGTCAAATCAGTCACCACCTAAGCCTGCGTTTTCGACATCAACTAGCAAAGCTATGACCATAGTGGTAGCTTCTACTACCAAGGCGGCTACCATACTCTCAGCACCAGCTGCGACTGGAGCTCCAGTGGCGCAGCATGGGCAGTATAGCGGGATTGGGTGGACTGGATCTCAGGCCCGTGTACGCCTGGCACGAGAATTTGTAGGCCTTGAGCACAAAACTCGATGCGTAGGCATTTAAGCATGTAAATGACATGTTAAGGCTGCCTCACCGCCTCAGTAGCTATCTGCATAACCGGTGGGAAACTTTCGCAAGTCTCGACTCGAGACTTTTGCCGTAGGCCCGTGTGACCGGGAGGACCCGCGTGAAGTTGAACGCAGTGCTAGTAAGCATTGTGGGGGAATTGTCCTTGGATAGGAGCTTTAATATATTTAGAATATATATTACTTTGAATTACTTGTTATATCCAAATTTTTTTGTAAATCATTCCTCGTATTCAGACTGGTACTATCTAATCCGTGTACATCTGAATTTAGTATAACTAGCCCTGGAAGTTCTTCCTCCGTCATTTCCTAATCCCTCTGTGGAGATAAGTCTATACTAGGTCGGTGGTGCAAGTATGCAGTGTGATGGATGGACACTGCAAAAATGCGGCGCATCTCCAGCACTGCCCGTGGGTGGGAGATGGGTTAGGAAGGTCGACGGAGCAGATGTGGAGTGACGAGGATTGGTGCGAGAAGGTAGCGGAATTTATTTTGTAATTTAGATAGTAGACAGTGGGGAGGACAGGGACTGGCCCGTGGGGGGGAGAGAGGCTACCTGGGGCAACCCGGGGAGCTGAAGTCCATCGCCATAGTCTAGATAGGCTGAATGCAATTAATGATTCCTTAAAAAAAAAAAAAGTGCGGGAATGCAGGTTAGCTACTTCAGGGTAACTGGGATCTCAAAAAATGATTACCTAATCCCATATCGAGAGTATCATGATCTATTATTTTGCTCTTTCCTGGTTGCCCGATCCAATTTCAGTCAAAACTCCTTTGGTAAGGCTAAAGAAATTTGCGGGCGACCAGGATAGCTATGTAGCAACAACTCATTTGAGCCAGATGGTCTCAAGCTCAGAAACCACTATTGCCGACCCCATGGGGGTATGGGGAGACTGTGCGGGAATTATTATGAAGAAAGTGCGGCGCTTGGGGTAGGGGAAGGTAAGGTATGTTCGTATTGTACCTGATTCGTCAAAACTGCTAAATAATAAAGGCTATATCAAATGATACAGAAACACTTTCTATTGGTCAGGTGGTAGTCAGTTTGGAGGGCTCTCTACCAGAGGCACAAAAGCCCACTGTACTTGAGGGTAATTCGGAACTATATAGCCATGCCCACTCTGCACTACATACTACTCGTACATATCAACACTCAGTACCAGCAACTCTTTTCATTTTGCCCTTCTGCAAATAAATGCCCCACTTCTTCTCCCAATAGCTCTCCCTTAATCTCAAGTGGCCAAACAGAATGCCCCTCATTACCATCACCTGAAATAATTGTTATATTATCATTTAGAGTGATATAAATATCTGATATACTTTGTATGTGTATATGACTGTAAGCTTATTGGCGCTAAGGGGAATTCAATAGCTTTGTGGAGATGAGACTTCTAGGTATCCATCACCCTTACTACATGGGACTACGGGGATAAGCTCGGGCCTCCGAAATGGTAATTGTAACTGGAGGGGAGCACCGGGGATACGGAGGAAACAAAAGAGTGGCACACTGTAAATCCAACAGGATGTATACGCTAGTTTCATAACAAGATTATGTATGCACTAATCTACCTCGACAACATAGTTGGAGAAAAGTGTCCGTCGTGAGGTCAATTTAACATAAAAAAAAAGGCTCTTGTGGATACATGTGTGTGTGTGTGTGTGTGTGTGTTGGTGGTGGATACGATAATGTCCCCTAACATTACTGCCACTGGCTGCATAATGCTATGGAGCGTCAAACGTAGCTAGAATTATAGTTAATACACTATATTCTGCAGTAGTGCCATACAACCTATCAAGCATATTGAGTGATCAAGGCAGGAAGTGTGTATCTGAGTGACCGCACTCGCAAGAGCCCGAAATATTTAGAGTACCTAAACATATTGGCTCAACATCCAGTTTAGGAAAAGAAATGCAACTCCATACTAGCCAAACAATAACGTAATACGCTGTTGCACTTCCTAGCGATCGACGCTTGTCCATGAAACCGCAAAGGGAGCTATCTCAAAGGAAATCCAGCCCTCAATGGGAGAAAGAGAAACACATGACATCCATAACTGGGAATGGTCTAATGCCCATCCACCCGGTACCAAAATTTCCACTATATAAAATCAAACACAGTCGGTGATGGCTGTGCAAAAAGATGAGTTTCTCATTGCTGGTTATCTGGCTCATCATTAGGTGCATCTGGGGTAATTTCATTGGCACCATCTGGGACACCACATCTCGATTCTGGCCTCAAACCAACCATCCGGCCCGCAAGCAATTGCAAAACCCGAGGGTCAACATCTCGTGAAAATTCGGAATCGTTTGAATGAGTAGACAGCCCACTGGGATATGTATTTAACTTCAGGCTGCGGACACAAGCTATAATTGGCAGATTGTTCTCAGCTCCTGGCGGGAGAGAGACAGGCGATAGTCTGGGAAAGTTCGTAGGAGTTTGGGCACTATCGGCTAAGGAAGAGCTCCACGGCCAGTCAAATGCTTCTTCAGATACCAGTGAGATCCCAGAGTTTCTATGGCTATAGCTAAGTCGGCGTCTAAATTCCGGTGTATCAACTTGATAACGTCCTAAGTCTCTCTCGGATGCCCAAACAGCCCTTGAAAACCGTGGTTTAGCGACAGCCTTGAGGACTAACGTAAATCCGTAACTCCCATCGATACTGTGAGTGTCGCTACCGCTTCCTCCCCATGAATTTAATATCTTAAACAGTGGCACTAAAGCATTCAGGAATGCTTTATTATTGGACCAAGTCTCCAATTCATTCTCTTCCCTATGCCTATCATACTCTGGAAGTACAATAATATAATTCAATACCTTCAGAGTCCTGCGCCTGTAGGGGAAAAGTGAAAAGATTGCCTTGAAATGATGGTAATCTAGAGAGCGGAGAGAATAGATGCGTAAATATTCGGAATCGACGAACTCCTGGAGATGTCTGCATATCCCAGAATACTGCCGGGGAATAATACCACCAACACGGAGATAGGACAGGATGTGCAGCAATAGTTCCGCTGGGAGATCGAGTAAAGTTGTCATAGCTAAGTTGGAGTTGAGGACTTTTAGGTGGCAATGTGGGGGCAATAGCAGGTACCCCGTAGCTAGGGGATAACTCTCTCAGGAATGGCCGTATCTCGGTCTGCACTTCAAAGTTATCCACAGAGATTTTGAGCTCACCTCACACCAGATAAGACCCAAGATTGACATCCCCGCTTTGTGGTTCACTGCAGCTTGGTTGCAATTGGAATGCACATCTTTGCTGAGTAATTGGCGGCAGGGATTTATGATGTACGACATCCTCTTTGCTCAAGGCTATATACCTCTATGCATGATGTTGGCAATCACAGTCTTGGTAGTTTGTTCGCACTGCACGACATACACAAACCTGAGGTTTAAAAGGCCAATTTGCCCAGTTTCTAAAAAACCACAGAAAACCCCAGAGTGGGGGAAGATAAAGAGGTTCTAATCCCACCAAAGTACCAAATCTCCAGGAATAAGGGAATAGTTTCAACTTCGAGAAAAGACAGATGATTTAAAATTAAAATAGGAGAAGTACCTGATAGAAATTCCCTGAATTTAAGACCTCGTGCCTTCTATTTGGGTATTTACCCTGAAGTGGAGAGCCGCCTAACTTATAACAATATGGACTTTGTCCCCGACCTTCTCTAGAAAACCATACCAAATCTCGGAGAAGGTACCCCTGTGTCGAGGATTTCGAGAATTCCTGTATCCGTGGTGACATTGCTTGATCCATGGGAAAACAACTAGGGGATCCAATAAATAAACTCTGGCGTAAATAGGGACCTGAAACATCTTGGAACGCTATATATATGAGCCACTGGCATGAATGTCCGGGATGATATCTGTACTAGAACACAAGGTCGTATTTCACGATGACCTAGAAATAATCGCCCCCTGAGCAAAAGGGATTGGAGACTACCTACATACTAACTATATAACAACAAATCTTTCTAGGACTAATTTCTCGGGAGTAATAAAATAATTAAGGCTAGCCCTCAGTTTACCCTGAAGGATTATCTACCAGGTTTATCTCTGCAGCTCAAGTCTCCTCGTATAGCCTAGGTATTTATGTTGACCTTTCTCCACTATCGCGAGTAATAAGCCGGATGTGAACTGTGTTCAGAAGCTGCATATGTAGAGCAGAACCAAAACCCTGAAATAATGGCCGTATGTTCTGCTTCTGTTGAGGGCCGTCAGAAAGTTGCTACCTGACTGAGTTTCAGTTTCATAGAATACCCACCAAGAAATAGAGGAGGAAGTATCTGGTTTGAAAGGCCTGGGTCACTTTTTGCCTTGAGGGTCGTGCCAACCAGACTACGCTTTTTGGAGAACAGGATCAACCTTAAGGTAAACCTTAAATTGCGCCTCATAGCCTTCGGGGGAAAGGCGTATAGACTCAAAAAAGAAAAAGAAAAACTTAAATTGGAAATATAATTTGATACCTGTGCCCTTACGTGAGTGTTAAGTAGGTTCGCCCGCCCGGTATCGATTGTATCGATGCAGAGTACCGGAGTTAATTTCCCAGGAGTGTATGTATGTACATTGAGGTCCCGAAGTCTTCATTTTCGTCTAAAGTTTAAGCAAGATTGTACTAGTTAGTACTGGAGGCCGGCGCTCCTTGAATAATTACGCGACAGATACAGAGGGTCTTGGCACGAGAAGTTGTACTTATTGTCTCATTCGCATTTTGGTGTACGTACTGATGAAGTCGCCTAAATCTCTCGATTGCCAGTGGCAGTAGTTTACGAATCCACAAACAGCCGGAAAATCTGCGGGATTAGTGACCATAATAAGAATTCTAGGGTGGAACTGGTGCTCCGTCAGTGAGAAATCCGCGGCCGTATAGGTGCATGTGTAGTACAATATTCTGGTGAATTTGCATTAGACATACCTGCCCGTCCACAGAAAGAGCCAGCACATCCACCGTGGCAGAGAGGGCTCACATATAAAGTCACAGACCAAGGGCCGCACAAATAGTGGAAATTCACCATCGAGAAAGCGGAGGACTCCCTAGTATAGGGGTGGCACAGAATACGCGGCGGTCCTGCTGCGAGAGAATAGAGGGGGTACGGTGCTCGGGGATGGTGGCGGAGATAGGGGGAATTATGATGTACATGGGGGGCAGAGGCCAGCACGGTCACTCGGCGTAACCTAGATGATGCACAGAAAAAGAATTAATTATCTGGTGGAGTTTCTAGATACTAGTGTCACAACAACCGCGGAGAATTCCAGTGGAAGAAAACCAACTGGCAAGAGACCGATTCAGGTCTCGAGCACCACATCGAATTTCATACATACAATGGGAGCAAGAGGCTGAGAGGACTCCGTACAAAAAGACTGAATTTAAATCACAAACTAGGAGAGACCATCAAAATTGAAAAAGGCTTTTATCTATTCCACCCGAAGTGGTCATGAGAACCTCACGAGCCCAGGTGTCATAAATGGGGCGAGGCATGGGCACATGTGTCTCAACAGTACGGCTGTGGCTGCCTGGGCTCATAGTAACACCATAGCTGCAGTGCGTTAGGTCCCCGCTCTCACGAGGCTGGCATGGCTATGGGGGTTATTTCGGAAACTAGCGGTGCACATGATTGACCGTGCTACACGGCTGAACATTAAACAACTAGAAGTGTGCATTCCAAATGCCACTAATAGTAAACTTTCATGTAGCCTCACTCCCAGGGTGTGCAAGGCTATTGTTATCGATAATGGCCAAAGAAAATTACGGGAGCATATACCTAGCTCCAGATGCATACGATTTCCAGCCAATTGACCTCTTCCCACACCGCATGCACTGTATAGGAAAAAACAAAACTCAACAATGCATTCTGCACGACGGTCGAGAGTCCACTTCCACCAGACCTTCCCAGCCAGTCGAGTGAAGCTGTTCATATTCAGTATCAGGAGTGGTGAGGTTATTAGTAGAGAGCAATATCCTAACTTGTATTGATTTTTTTTAATAAAAAAATGGGTGATTACAAAATGGATGGCAGTCAAAGCTTTGTTATGAAGCTTCAAAACCACTTGTTTCAGTGCAGTTTCAAATGATAGTGTCAACCTTCACTGGTATGCATACTGCTCATAGAGTACGTAATACCCAATCCAATGAGTATTTTACCATTTGCCAAAGTCCAATGGTCCAAAGCCACTGTTCCGTTTCAGCGAACAATGGGAACTTCGAGAGGTTGGTGTTGTAATTCCCATATCTCGATAGCTGGTAGGAGAAACTGAAATCTTACATGCAGGAGACTGCAGTATGTATGCCAGCTGCCTGATATCATCATTGTGGCTCGTGTGCCAATTAGGTACTGTACATACCATGATAATCATTACTGTCCAGATTCTAAACAGCAAGCTGTATTCCCCGTGACTTTCCAGTCACCCGCGGTACCCGCGCTTTTGCTAGTACTCGCCCAATTAGTTGACTATTGCATAAATATAAATTCTATTTTCCTTGACTCTCGGACTACGCCCTCCATTTCCATAACATAGACCAACACGCAAACTCTTCCTCCGAAACAAAATATGTAAATCCATAAACCGTCCCATATCCTTTTCCACAATCCTCCATTAGTCACCACCATGTACATGCAGTCCACAACAACCGAATAATCATTCACCCATCTCTGCCTAGCTTCATCCATCGTGTAAAATAGCGTATCTATCTTCTCCGTCATCCGAAACGCCTCATCGTATCTGACCATTCGCCAACTATCACCTGTCGTAAGAAAGCCGTAGACTTCACCTCCACCGTTGTTTTCTCCTGCATCCTTCAGTGACAATAAGCACTGCTTCATCGTTTCCCATATTGAGCCTCTCTTTGCCTCAATGATCATGACGAACTTTACTTCTGTTACGGAAATCCGGTCTATTATGACGAATACCTATATCCCTCCTGTTTCACCGTCCGTAGATATAACCACTTTCTCCCTTTCTAAACGTAGCTTACGCCCCGTCTTGCGTCTGAAATCTGACAGTATTGGACTGATGATACTGTAAACCAAGTCACTAACTTTTGGTTCTTTGAAACCGGCACTTGCTTCCGCCGGATATCCTTCAATCCCAATATATTCCAGTATCCGTCGATAAACTCGCTTCTTGAGGGCTTTCGACGTTGTATGATTCCCGCCAACATCGTACCAACAGATACCGCCTTGCGTTCGTCGATTCGAATACCAAGCCTCTCTTCTGCTTTTCATATGGTCATGTTCGAGTACGAACTAGAGTTTCGCTTCTTGTTGCTCGTATCGTCACCCATCGTACTGAATCTTGCTTACTGATCAGATCAATAACTAATAAACTCGTATCCGGGTTAAAATAATCACAATAGCCTACCGTAAAAATGATTTGTCTCTGTGTTGCGTTGCAACCGTTTGTAGTTTGAAATGGCCAAAATATTTGTAGTGTGAGTGCATGACAGCGCCATTGATATCCTGGTGGGTTGGATATCTGGACAGTGGCACCTGTCCATGTGGCACCGGTACTTAACTCTCTCGTTAATTACTATGGTAAGGGAACGCTACGTGGTACCTTTTTGCTGATGGACAGCGGGACACAGTAGAGGGGGAACTATGCTGACAGCCATAAGCATTCCCATCTAGTACACCAAATTTTTTTTTTTAAGTCTATACGTCCATGGAGCCTATGGCTATGAGACGGCCCCGCTACCTCCCTTTTGAAGGTTCGGTACACTCACGGAGCAACGAGCTGCATGAACGCCCTGCCTCCCGAGCCTAGAATAACAAAGGGAACCCAAGAAAGTGAGGACACCAACTGATCAGGATTGATGACCACATAGTGCTATGCACGAACTTAGAGTGCCAGTTTGTAAGGCAAACCCAGCTCGTGGGAATGGTATCAATCAATTAGACCGTAAGCGCGGTGCGTCGATTCTTGTGACTTCGTCTCCACATTGGTGTATTGCTCAGCCGTGTTGCCTTGCCTAACCATAAGCCCCTCACCGCTCTCGCCCAACACATCGGTATAGCATAACAGTGTTTCACCATACGGAACACCTCAGATGAAATTCCATACGTGATCCAGAGGCGTTCGCCATTCCCATACTCAGCTTATGAGTTGATCCCGATCTCAGAGCTGTGCAGGACGAGATCTGGTACCATTTAGCCCATGATTGGCCATGTCTCAATCGTGAAGGCAACCGCCAGTCAATAGACCATCGATCAGTTCAAAGTGTAAGGTATAAGCGGGGGAAGCTGAAATAGAGACCTCGGGGAGTCATGTGTAGTGCCTACTATATATCGGTACCATTGTGGTTTGAAGCTACAATTCAGGTAGCTTACTTAAGTCTCACGACATTCCCTTTTTTGGTAGTATCTGGCGTATGCAGGCCTTCGAGAGGTCGGCGCCAGAATTACAAGCACCAATAACTGTTCCCTGGATCATAATCGCCCCAGTCGAGATTTGAATTTTTTGTTTTCTCTTTTTTCTTTTGTCTCAATGTCAGCTCAGGGTTGAGTCACAAATTTCCACAAGATCTCGCAGTGGGAGTTTCTACATCCCCTGCCCAAGTGTATAACGGGATTATTCAGGTGTCCCATGAACTACCACACGCTGAATGCACGCTGAATGCACGCTGAACGGTCTTCGTGTCTCTATTGGACGGTTAATGAACAATTGATTGCCTGCAAGTACATGCCGTGTGTGGTAATTCATGGGATACTGGGGATATACAACGCAATTAGCATGTGGAAAGTCATCGCGATGCGAATCAGGAGGAGGTGGATCAGGGAATATCAGTAGTTTCCACCGAGGATAATGGATGCATATTGTTTCTGCTGCTTCTTCTCCAGGGCTATTGCATCAACCCGAACCATTTGTCTAATAAAATTTCACCATCCCATGTCGACGTCCCGTCCACTGTATCCAAGGGATCGCAGACTTCTTCGGGATCATCCACAGCTGCAATGCCCATCGCAAAAGTGAAATCTTCATCTGAGACATTTTGATGACAGTGATTCAACTTCCATCCCCAGGTATTATCACGATATCGCCCCCAAGCGGGCTTCTATTTGCGGGGATATATCCTAGTACATGTCCTAGTAAGGAGAGGCCTACCTACCTCAATGTGACAGGGTTTTCTTTCCGAGATGCTCCATGCAATTAATCCATGAAGCTAGCCACAAATAGCCTCAGCATACCCAGTCTATTTAAGCCACAAGGGCATATATCCAAGCCGGAAATGAGCCTCAAGCTCCAAAGCTTCTGATAGCACGGCTGGTAAACAGAGGTGTGAGCAAGCTCAGCAATTGAGGGTTTACACAGGCAACGTTATGGTGGCTGGCTTGATAAGATATAGATTTATAATTAGAAAGTCAGAGTGCTGTATGGAGTGGAGTTAGTTTATTACGCTACGATACCTGGTATATAAGCGAGTTGTTTATTCGCTCGATTCCCTGTCAATACCTATTCATCCAGGATATCGCTAGCATGAAACGGCAGTTGAATGCAACCATGGTCCTAGAATGGTTAGCCTCATGTTCCTCTGTACTACCTAGGTACCACCACATGCCTATGGTGACCTGTTTCTCCTGCTTTACGCCTCCCTCTATGTTAGCTTCACATTTAAGCTACTCGAGATATATAAAAAGAAACAAGGAATGTACACGGTGAAGTGTTCACGCCTGAATTTGTCGTAGATGGTTCTCGGACGGGGGATCGGTCCAGGCGAGTTATCTGATTGGAGGACTTCCAGCGCAGGTATTGACACATCCGGTGCCGGGTCAATCCGTGCATCCTGCAGCCACATGCGTCGGCAGAGTACTTGTACCTACCGGGACTGGAATTGTCGCCGTTGAGGTCCTGTATAGGTACTGCATGATACACGCCACTGCAATACCGATTCATCAATTTAAACCGCAACCACATGCACAACGCAAATCCACCATTCTCCAGTCAGCTGCTTGACTGTCGCGACGTCGCAATGTCGCAACGTCTATTCGATTCGGCGAAGTTAGGTATGTATGTAGTCTATGTACATGTCGGAGTACGTAGTAGTTCAATTTCCAAAAACCTACGCGACAATGCTGTCCTCACGACCTCCCCTATCTCGTACATTACATTAAGGGTTATGGCTACCTTTGGCAGTCGTCAGCTCGCAATTCTCTCGCCGGGGTACCAGTCAATAGTACTTCAACCCGCCACAAACCCCTGCTGTATGTACTCCACTCTAGTGAGTTTGCAATTATATACAGATCTCATGCCACCTGTTCTGCGTCCTAGAAAAACGGGGATTATTAAAGCTGGCCGTTAGCCTTCGATTGTACGCCAGGGATCGAAAACGGTCGCTTTAAATCATGCGCAGGCGTTAATTAATTGATACTGTATATAATTAAAGGGCCCCACCCCGCATCAATTATATATACATAATCAGGGTAACACAAGAGATATACCAATGAACTGCCAAGTGATAATAGAAAATACCAACAACATAGTTGTATTATATAAGGCCGTTTAAGGATTGCTAGGGGAGTTCTCTATCTAACTCTACTGGCTGTGTATACAATGAAACATATCCTTGAAGTCTTCCCATACGTCAATGTTTTATACATCGCATTGGACAAAATAAGGGACTGGGGGGGAGGCGGAGAGGTTTCCAATATATAATATATATATTGAAAACGTCTCTTGGGGGAGGGCTAAGCGATGCCCTCTATATATATAGGGGTGCTTAGGCCGACCCGCCCCCTCTACCCCATTTTCATAACATAATTAATATAATATATTATGAAAATTCGATAATATATTAATATAAATATCAATACACTCCAGCGAAGCAGCATAGGCCGTGGGGACCTTCGCCCTCATTGATTACATAGATATATGTAATGAGTGAGGGGGGTGGGGAGGTTTTCAATATATATATCATATAAATATTAATATATATGCTGAAAACATGGATGCAACGTCGTAACATCACATAGGGGGAGGGCACAACAACAATGTCGGTAGTTCCCTTGAGCCAGTGTTTGCCATCAGGTGAGGTGGCTAGCAGATCATTTTTCCCAGAGGCACCCATCCCCTCTGGCAATTGTGACGAAATCGGATAATCACCCTTCGAAAGCACTGACTCATTGCAGTTGAACTCAGATATCGTCTTGGTGATCGGGTTATGTTGGGTAGGGATTGCCTTCTTGCGGATACGAGAAGCTCGTGATATTGGGATTCCCATCTGCCGGTCCACCCCTCATCAAGTACATATGTCTATCTATGTACTTGATGAGGGATAAAAAGTATATATCTTCTATGCATAGGAGATATTAATATTTACCCAATATATAATCTACATATATCAGGCATATATATATTTTTTACGCTCGTAAAACAGCCCTCAAAGATGGGCTAGTTCTATGCCCTCTCAGGAAAGAATGCTTCTAGTTCATCTTGCCTTGTCATGACCCTTGGATCACTAACGAGGTTTAACGTAGCTATTACATTATCATGAAGTCATTGAGATAGACCAAAAGGAACGGAAAGAAAAGGGTGATTGTTGTGGGAGGGATGGTACGCAGAGAGTAGGGTGTCTTCTATAACCATTCCATACCATATACCTCTTCCCGCTTATCTAATCACCCCTTCCCGATCCAGTATTTGCACCCCACATAGTAACTAGGATAGAATCAACCCAACGGATTAGGCTTAAGGAAGGTTGGTGTGATATTTCAACATTATCTACGGAGTATGAATACATCCTGATGCCAAGCCAGCTCGCTAACCCGCTATGTGGTTCAGCACGCTTAGGGGCGGCGGATCGGCCCCCGCGAATTAATATTTATAAATATATTGAAAACTAAAAGGAGGTTGGCCTCATAATTACTAGGTACATCCCGAGATGGCATTAGTTAGGGAGCGCTGGGTTACACTTGCAGGAATTGACTGACCCAAATTCCTGCAACATGACGCCTCCTCCATACCGATATCGTGCATACGTAGGATGATTTGTCTTAAGCGCGAGGCACAGTTGCATAAAACGCACCCCAGTCATGGGAGCCAGGATATCGAATTTGTTCAACCTCTAGGTATGCATGTCGCATGGCAATAGGAAGTACCTAGGTAGGGGGTGCATCTAACCCCTGCGCTGCCACAATCCTAGCCTTGCCCAGCGGAAAAACTCCACACTTCACGCTTCACGTACCAGTACTGTACCAGTAGGTAGGTAGGTGATGTGCGTATCTTCTTCTGGCACGGACATTTCCCTGGGTTCAACGAAAGCAAAATGCGTTGTATGACCAGACGGGGAAAACTACCTATTGTGTGACAGCGTGGTTGGTTACCCAGTGTGTCTGTCTGCCCATGAGCCAGTCACGGTTTTCGTCTAAAACTTTATTTTTTTCCTGGATATTTGCACAGTCTGACTGTAATGGGATTTATGGCGCCAGATTAATGGTATGTATTTCTGGAACTGTTCTACTTGGTATTAGTGATCTTGTGGCTGATGTAATTTGCAACACCAGTAGAACCATGAAGGTGCCAATTCCAATCCTGCAATCTCGTTTTAGTAGCCATAACAGCGCTGCACGAGAGACGTGCAGGCAGCAGCTGTTGAGGAATGGAATGGAATAGATCCTGACCAACTGGCGTATTGCCGCTACAGGTAGAAATTTGGGGCTATTCACGATGCCTGGTCTGTGCAAGGCTCAATAAAAAGAAAAAAGTTGCTTGAAGCCAAGCCAAAGATTGAAAGCCCCCCCAAAAAATAAAAAAAAAATTAGACTTTATGTTCAGGGTGTATCGAGGTGTGGGTCCTGGGGTCCTGCATTTGTTATTGGGTTGATTGGACCTGGGATGGTGATGGCTTTGAGGTTCAGATTCCGTGGCTACATATATCACCTCCAGCGCCCCTCTTCCTGACATCTCTCCACCAGCAATCTGGATTTGAGAACGCCAAATCCACAGCTTTGATTCTTGACTCTCAAAACCTACCTCCCATCTGACTGACAATAGTCGACATCATAAACCAACATGAGTGGTGCATTTCCTATCAAGGGGAGTGATAATGGGGTACTGACTGCCCGTGGATGGAAGCAAAGTGTGGGGAAGAATTGTAAGAGATTACTTCTAATTCCTCATAATTTTTGTTTGTTTTGTTAACATAATCTCCCTTTGACAGACGCAATTGCAGCTGTATGCTTCCCGGGTTTCCTTATTGACCGCCTTTGCTCGCCTTTGATGCACAATGTCGACATGTCCATGCTGGCGGGGTACCTTAGAGAGGCAAAACTAACAGTCACTCTCCGGTATAGGTGGGAGAATTCCTCGGTACATTTCTCTTCCTTTTCTTCGCCTTCGCCGGGACACAATGCGCCAAGCTTGCCTTCGACCCACTTAAGAAGGAGCAAGATATGGCGGAGGATGCCATACCGACAGTTGGATTACTCCTGTATGTCGCGCTCGCTTTTGGGATCTCTCTGGCAGTCAATGTTTGGGTCTTCTACCGTATCAGTGGAGGTATCTTCAACCCCGCTGTGACATTGGGAGTAGTGTTGCTTGGTGCAATGCCACCACTTAAGGGTGTGTTGCTGGCAGCAGCCCAGTTGCTTGGAGGAATCTTTGCTGCTGGTTTGGTTGAGATTCTCCTCCCAGGGAATCTTTCAGTGAATACAGGCTTGGGTGGTGGGATGAGCACGGTTCGGGGGCTTTTCCTCGAGGCATTCCTCACATTTGAGTTAACTTTGACCATTTATATGCTTGCCGTTGAGAAGGTATTATCAATCAACCTTGCTTGCTTCCATCATGCCTCATGCTCATACCACTTATGTAGCACCGAGCCACATTCATGGCACCACTTGGAATTGGGCTTGCTCTCTTCATTGCACACCTCACGGGTATCTATTTCACCGGCGCGTCTCTGAACCCAGCTCGCTCTTTTGGCCCTGCTGTCATCACCAGGGATTTCCCAACCTATCACTGGATCTACTGTAGGTCCAGTTTCTTCCCCAAGTTTTATTGCAGATAACATCAGTTTAACATCAAACGTCACAGGGCTCGGTCCGTGTCTCGGCTCTGTCGCTGCCACCGGCTTTTATAAGCTTCTCCTTTTGCTCGAGTACCAGACCGCGAACCCAGGGCAGGACTCCGACGACCTTCACTACCGTTACTCCAGTGGATCAAATCTTGGACACGCTCACACTAGCTCTGCCATGAGCCGTGATGAAATCCAGGCCACCGAAACCGCCTAAATCTGGGCGTATTGAGCCGACTCCAGCACCCAGCACGTGGCGCCGATTTACTGTTTTTGGTCCGGCTTCATTGGTATCTTCACCTTTAGGGTCCCTCAATTTTTGCACTTTTCGTTTTTTGCATCACCCCCCGGTGTACGCACACACCCATGGCCACTCCCTGGAGTCTTTCATTCTCGGTGTCTCCCTTTCCGTCTTCAGTGTGAAGCCCCCTTCTTCATTCCCACCTCTTGCAGGTTGGGTATCTTTCCTATTTCATTCATTGGTTTTCGCTCCTACTGATGTTGGTTGGATATTTGTTGTAACAAAAATGGTGGTCGTTTCCTGTTCTATTATTTCTATGGTTGGGGTCTAGAGCTAGTTGGGGCTCTAGTCAGGGATTAAAAAAAACAGAAACAAGGAGTTGAATCTGGAGTTGGGTATATATGTTTTGGTATTGGTATCATGATCGGCTGTGGAAAGCGAGAGCAATAACATGCTCTGCTTGAAGGAACTGGGGCTGTGGTAAAGGGCATAGGTTTCCGTTTCCGTTTTTGTTTCCGTTTCCGTTTATTTCCAGGTTATCTGCAACTGAAATATCACCTTGCCAGTGCATTTCCTTCATGAGATTTGCAAAACATGATGGTGAACCTCATAGTGTTTTCTTTCTAGGTTAGCAAGAAGTTAGCCTACCTAGTACCTGCTCCAAGGCCTACTTGTCTTATGAACCCATGAGACTGCCATGAGAGATTTTCTATAATGGCAATATCGTCAGTCTGTTGATTCGACTGACTGCTGTATGGAGTCTGGGTACTGTGATGCACTGGTTCTAGTTTGGCAGGTGGGAGACTCTGAGATCAGGTCGTTTAGTTGGCACCTGTAGGTAGAGCATCTCATCATCATCTTTCTCATCCCCGTCATCATTATCATAGAACCTCTCAACTCCATCCCTTTCAGACTCCTCATGGTGTGGGTAGACCTTTTCTCTGAGTGATCTTCTCTTCTCCTCTTTATTTGTTCCATCAGTACGTGGCTAGTACGGAGTATGGCCCACATAAAGCTAGAACAAGGGCCACTAGGCACTTTTTTTTCAATCGCTCTTATATCTATTTATACTAAGCTTCTGACGTCGCTTGTTGGAGCCCGGCATGTATGCTAGAGCTAGTTGGGCATGTACACTAGAGCTAGATAGGCCATGGCAGGCTTGGGCAACGGGATATAGCTCTCGTCCGTCACTAGAGACGAGAGCAAGGACAATCAA
>Ga0307514_10001322_pt1 | contig 31593 bp, 10 predicted proteins | sample 16_EM_MG_FD_203088 | JGI IMG/M metagenome (GOLD analysis project Ga0307514, IMG submission 203088) | Populus trichocarpa ectomycorrhiza microbial communities from riparian zone in the Pacific Northwest, United States - 16_EM | ecosystem: Host-associated > Plants > Roots > Unclassified | place... | reverse complement strand
TCGTGGTTAAAGCTATTTTTTAAAAATATTTTTTATTTAAAAATATATTAAAATAATATTTTTTTTATTTTTTAAAAATCATTTTTTACATTAATCTATTAAAATAATTTAAAAACATAAAAAAAAACAAAAATATTAATTTAAAAATAAAAAAATTAAATTTTTTTTAAAATATTTTTAAAATACAAAACAAATAGAAAGCCGACGACGACAAATTTTTTTCTCGATATTTCTGGCAACTTGAGAGGGTCCACCTTTACCAGTACAGTACACTGTGTGGCTAGAATAAATACACCTCGTTTGATTCAGCTCTTCCATCTCCTTCCTAAGCAAAGCAAAGCAAAGCATTACTGTATCTCCCAAGTAAGCAGTGAAGATGTCTCATCCAGAAATCACTAACAGATGGTCTCTCCAGGGAACCACTGCTCTTGTCACTGGTGGAACCAAAGGGATCGGGTAATTCCCTGTCCCATTGCTTCATTTTTACTTTCCTTTTTGTTTGTTTTGATCAGATTAACAAATTTTATTTTCTTGCTTGGTTTTTGTTTCTGTTCTTATTAATTACTAGATCACACCAGAAACAACAGTAATTGAATATGTATTTTCATCATCAAAGCAATGTCATAGAGAGAGGTAATTTAGAAAAAGTTTAATGGATTAGGCACCCCAAAACGGCATCAATCCTTAAGAAGAAGAAAAGATCCCTCCAGCGCGGGATGTTTTTTTTTTTTAAATCATGCATTATGTATTACACATTTGAATGCTATCATGTGTTCATGTTATTCTTTACACCTTCGAGCTCAAAATTCGGAAAAATCAACCAATCCCTCGCTCTCATGTCCATGGATACCTGGGTTGCCAATTAATGTATTAATACATGCAGGTTGCTTTCAATTAATCAGCAGTCCAGGCATAACTAACCCCTTTCTTTTTTCTGTTTATTATGAATTAAAATTTAACCAGATATGCTGTTGTGGAAGAATTGGCAGCCCTAGGAGCATGTGTTCATACATGTGCGAGGACCCAAGGCCAGATTGATGCATGCTTACGTCAATGGAAGGAGAGGGGTCTTAAAGTTAGCGGATCAGTCTGTGATGTATCCTCTCAAGCTGACCGAGAGAAGCTGATAAAGGAGGTTTCCTCCCTGTTTGGTGGGAAACTCAACATTCTTGTAAGCATATATTTGAAGAACTTGTCTTCAATATCAGTGTGGGCTATTATGACCAACTTTGTATTGATGAATATATAGATCAACAATGCTGGAACCAATGTATACAAACCAACTTTAGAATACACGGCTGAGGATTTCTCATTTTTGATGAATACAAATCTCCAATCTGCTTTCCATCTGTCCCAACTTGCACATCCACTTTTGAAAGCTTCAGGAGCTGGAAGGATTGTCTTTGTGTCCTCTATTTGCGGCGTGACATCTGTCAACATTGGATATCCTATATACTCAGCCTCTAAAGGTACTTAATTCTCTTGCAAGACTCTGTGCATGTAGTTAAAGATCGAGTTGTTCTGAATGTTGTAACTTGTTGTGATCGCAAAAAAATTGCAGGAGCAATTAACCAACTCACAAGGAACCTGGCATGCGAATGGGCCAAAGACAATATTAGGGTTAATTCCGTCGCTCCTTGGTTCATCAACACCCCAATGAATGAAGATGTAATATTCTCTACCCTGTCATATGTATGCTTTAATTTGGTTAACCTAAAAAATTGTCTGATGGAAGCATAATTTGCCATTTTGGCATATATTGTTTTCCCATTCAATGCTTATTCACATGAAACTATAAATGCAGGTACATCTGTGTGAATGTCAGGAAGTGAATTAAACTATATCTAACATTCTTGCTGACCATGTAATTAAAATTTCGTAAGAACATGGATGCTATTAGGATAGCAGATGTTTTTCACTCTTTCGAAGCAAAAAACCATCAAGGAATTATATATTCCATATATGTGCAAGCAAGTAGTTGCTGCTGAGAAAAAAATTATCATTCCTCTATTTTCAACATTGCATGCGATGAAAGTCCATTTCCTTGATTAAAATTTGCGTCTTGTATTGTTTACATTTCAATGAAATATAGTCAAGCATTGTGTGCTGACATTTTAATGAAATGATCATGCATGGTTCTTATCCAATAAATAATTGGAGGAAGGTATGAAACTTAGCTTTTCTAGGTGTGGTTACTTCTTTTAGGAGCATGCCTTCTCTGGGTTTTCTTTCAGGTTAAATGACCATTTATCACTTCATATAATTAATCAGTAGGTGACTTTGCCTGGCTCTTCATGATCATCTGAAATTACCTAATCAATGACTCGTCACCTCTATTTCATTTTCCCTGCAGAGTCTTCAAAATGAAAGTGTTGTGAAGGAGCTTGCTTATCGGACCCCCATGGGACGTGCTGGAGAACCAGGAGAAGTCTCTTCTGTTGTCGCATTTCTTTGCCTGCCTGGGCCATCGTTTACAACTGGACAGGTCATTTGTATTGATGGAGGGTTGTCAGTGAACGGCTTTTCCATGGGTTGAAAACACAATACTCTACTAGGAGAGCGGAATAAGAGGATATCCCTCCTCAGTAGTGGATAATCGATCTGTGTGCATGTGTGTGTGAGAGAGAGAGATAGTACGAAGCAAATGTTTGTTCTTTTGAGTTGTTGGGCTAAAAAATAAGCGATATGTGCCTTTGTATCCAAGTCTTAGTATTGACTTGTATGTCTGGATTTTGCGAGCTCAAGTGTGATATATAGACAATAATGACTGCTCTATTATATTGACCGAGTCTTTGAAAGTTTATGTAATGTGCCTTTAATCCAGAGGATCCATATCACATACTATAAAAAATCATTCATGGGTTATTACCAAAGAAATGAGAAGTCCCGTGGCAAAAAATGCAAAATATTATCTGTAAATAACAAAACTCAGAATGTTTTTTATGCCGTTTGTTTTGTGTAAAATAATTTATAAATGGTAAATATTTTGTATGTAAAATATTTTTCCATAAATTGTTTTCTTGATAAAAAATTTTAAATGTAAAATATATTTTTTTTAGCTTAAGAAATATTTTCCTATTAATTATTTTAAGTGTGAAATATTTTTTATTGGTGGTGGTGGTGGAGCAAAAAGTGATAACGATGATGTTGTTGATATATATATATATATATATATGGTAATTAAAATAATTGAATGAAATTATAAATAGATAACTATTGATAAAATATTTTATGAAAATTTATGAGTTAGAAAATATTTTTTTAGTAAATAAAATAAATTAAAAATAACTATAAAATAATTTTTATTCATCAATTTTTTTATAAAATATTTTCTAAAAATAAACAAACCAATTGCAAGCATGCTAGGGGATTAATTTTCGGGTACTTTAAGTTGAAGCTTATATGTTTCCTGTATGCTAAGTGCGCTGCTAGCATATTTTTCCCTCTAGTCTAAAATACTTCTCGAAAAAAAAGAAAAGTAGCAGCAAGATGAGTACCATGAAATCTTTCCGTGAATGGTGACAGCACCAGCTATCTTGTTCGAAGACTCACATTTTGTTTGTTTTCGGGTCTTTTAATTGATTGAATGTTTTGCAGCAGCAACATTCTGTACCCTAGAGAAGACAGAGACCAAACAATCCTCCTCTACGCTTTGCCGCAACTGTGATCAGTGATCACCAGGTTTAGTTTAGGCTATTCATAATTCAATTTGAAACTAAACCCATTATTTATTAAAACGAAAAACCCTAATCTTTTTTTTTTTTTTGTTCCAGCAAGTGGCTGATAATAAATGCGTGTACTGAAAGAGGTGCATCACTCAGTAGCAGAGAAAACTCAGGTATTACATGTAGCTGCTGACCCTACTCTTCCTCGCACTAAAGCTGCTACTTGCACTGTCTGCAAACATCCTGAAGCTGTCCTCTTCCAGGTCAGTACTATTTTTTATGCTATTTAATGCCAATAGGAATATTTTCTATTTTTTTTATAAAAAAAATAAAATTGGTATCTGGGTCTGTTAGCATTGTATAGATTTTTTTTTGGTGCGCTTGTTAATTGGTCTTTGGCAAAAAATTGTTTGCGTCATTTTGATGAGCGGCTGTGCTTATTTTGAAAATATTTTAAAAAGTTTAGATCCAAAACCAGATTGAATACGAGCGGAAAACGTAGGCATTAATAAAGGGGAAACACGGTAGGGTATGACCTAGGTTTGATTTTTAGGGGTATCTGTGTGAAAGGTTGCTATGGCAGATTTGCAACTGAAGAGGATGAGTATGCTTTATCTAACACAATGACACATGTTGTTTATGTGTTGTTGACATGCAAATTTAGTTGAAGGATGTAGTGGTAGTGATATTTGAAAAGAAACACATTGGAGATGGTTTTGGCATAGCCTATGGATGTAGTGAAAAGGAAAGGGCTCTGTGCCTTGTTAACAGAAGCACTATTCTTCTTAAGTTGACATGATTGCACGTTCCTTGTTTCTTTTCTTCCAGTACAAATGAGATTAGATTAGCATGTTTCTGAAGTGTTTCCGTGTTTTTCCTCTCTTCACATGTATGTTCCATCATTTCTCATTGGTTTATGTGTCATATGGATTGCCCTATATGTCTCAGGTAAAATATATATTTACATTAAAGACTAGCTACTCGTCTCGTCTTTTACTGCTCTACAGCTACACCCTGTTAGAAGTTGCTTATCGTGGTTGCAGGAACTGTGGTTGAGATGGTTACTCCTTTAAAATGCAATTCTAGAGTTCCTCTAAATCTGCGCCATGGCAATTTGGTTTTTGTGATATCTTGTGTTTGGCTTTGAAGAACTACTTTTCTTGAAAGATCTCTCTTTCATATATGTAGGAAGAAAATGCCTTTATTAATACTCTAACATACAGCCACCCTTTCTAAAACTCAAGCTTTTGACACTTTCCATTAAGATTGAAGTGCATGGTAGAATCCATTGCTGGGAAAGTGTGAACTCACAATTGGCTGTCGTCTTCTCTCATATGAATGATATTTCTCTCCAGTTTATCCATGCATGTAGCTGCCACTGAGTTGCCATTATGATTGCAGATTTCTATTATTAATTCATTTTCCACTTGTTTTTTTGGTGCATCTTTGTAAGCTAGCATTGGACAGTACCATCTATTTAAGATCTTTGTTTTTTATTTAGAAGTTATTTAGTAATCAAATGTGATTATTAGGATCAATGAACTAGCTGTAATCTTTAAATGACAGTATATTCATGAAGCAGCGATTGACTCTTTTAAGTTCTAATGCGGTGTTTTCTTCAATTTTGCAGGCAACTTCTAGGCGCTGTTTTTTGTATGCTGCAACCCGAATTGTAGCCATACGTGGAGAGATTGAGATTTATCTGTCCATCAATCAAAGCTCTAAATAGGACATTTAGAAATGTTTTCAAGACTGATATGGTTGAGATCCCATGCACGGGTTCTTATCTGCTGATTTTGTGGAGGTTTTTGCGATCATTTTGTATACTTACATATTAGTAATAGTCAACCCGGAAGGATTTTGTATCATCATTGAGAAACCAAATTATAGGGGCCAGACTTTATCGGTTACAACTACTTCAGTATGATGCAATTCAGGCTATGAAAAAGAGAATTAAGGTCTGATGTTTCTAGGCCTCCCTAAGAATGCCCAAACTCCCAAAGGTTCCTTTTCATTTAGAGCTACAGGTGCCATACGTGTGCTAAAGGGGCAGTCTAACCTTGAACTTGTTTAACAATTGAAGTTATGGTAAATTTATTTATGTGTGTTCTCTTAGTAAGTTCATCAGTTTAGTGGTAAAACACTATCAACTTTTTATCACTTTCGACAGGTGAGATCTGATGCTGATTGTCTAGGAGATTTTTTTTTTTAATTGGTTTTTTAAAAAGTATTGAACTTAAGTAATCATGAAGGACAATTATATAATTACGGGATATTGTGTTGTTATTAATTAGAGTCAAGCCTTGGAAGCAAAGGAATATGAAGTAGAAACTATTCATACATGGATATTGTGATTATAAATTAGGTAAAAAACATGTATGATTATTATTGGAAGCAAAGGAAGAGGAAAATAGTTGTATCAAATATTGGATAATGTGATGTTTCTAATTAGGGTTAAAAACTTGTCTGGCAAGCAAAGAATCAGGAAGCAAGATATCAGTTGGGAAAGTTAAGATTTTAGAAACCCACAAGGTAAAAAAAAAAAAAAATACTATTTCAATTTTAAAATTGGAGTTGAGGGAATGAGGAAATTAATCAAAAATAAATCCTGGAAACCTATCACATATGAACCTATTTATATTTGTTAGAAAAATGAGGTGATTTTTGTTATTGTAGAGTTGGTGTAAGTTTGGGAATATAGTTGAAATTGTGTTTCTTAAAAAAAATTAAATTTTTTTGTTTAAAATTATTTTTTTATATTTTTAAATTTATTTTAATGTGCGCATGTCAAAAATAACTTTTAAAAATAAAAATATACATATTATTTTAATATATTTTTAAGCGAAATATATTTTAAAAAGTAATAAAAAAACCCTAAAAAACGACAAAGTTGTCCTATAATATCAGAGAATGCAATTATAATTAAAAATTACTCTGTTTATAAAATAGGTTAGATTTGGTCCAACTCAAACATCTCATTACTTGATATATATTTATGCAAATTATTCTATTTGTTTGAATCACAATATTTTTTTCTTTTTTTAAGTGATTATAAATGTTTGTAGAATAATTTATCAATATGTTTTCATTGTAGATGATATATTTGTGTGTTAGTTTAATAATATTAAAGATCATTTATTTATAATGTTTAAAAGTGTATTAATTTAGTAATATTAAATGTGAAAAATAATACCAATGCATGTTACATATGAGTGAAGATTCTTCCATAATAAAGATCTCTAGATAACAAAAATACTTAAATACATACTTCATTAAAATATTAAATAAGATACCATGGCAATGTAGACCTCAGTGGCATTGTACTAATAATCTTTGGCGTCAAACAAGAACGTTACCTCCTAAAACATTTGAGAACAAGAAGTTCAAACTTGCCATTTGAGAACAAGAACTAGAACGTGAACGACAACGTCAGCAACTAAGGGCTAAAATGGTGGGCAGTTTCTGTATTCATTTGTGAGGATGCTAACAATGTTGTCTATACAAGAATGAATCTTCCTGTGGAAATTTTTCCACAGCAATCAAGCTACTTTCCCCTGAGAGCTCTATCTCCCCTAAAACGACGCATAAAAAACATAAGGAAAACCGATTCCCAAAATTGAAGCTAGAGGGTGAAATACCTCCCGGTAAATAAAAAAAAAATTATGTACAAAAAAATTATGAGGGGAAAAACCCGATGGGCCCAACTAATATCCCAACAATTTGAGGCTACAAAGATGATAATGTCCGCGCGAACCAGTTTGATAAACGTCTCATTTTTATGGAGAGCTCTGCATTCTTCTCAAAGTGTGATTCTGCGTTTGAGAGGACGACTTCAAAGTCATGCTTCAATGCCTCCAAGCTTCTATAGTAGTTGTTTTCTAACCTTGACTGGATCACTTCAAGAGACAATGGAACTGGGAACCTGGGAATTTCAGGGATCAAACACCAGCTCAAGCACCAAAAATTTTGCAAGTTACTGCTAATACGTGCTTCTTGAAAAAAAATCAAGCGTCTCAGAACAAAAAAAAAGGCAAGAGAATATACCTGTTAATAAAATTTGACTTCTGTGAAACTTGCCTTAGCTTTTCAACCCCATAGTGATCCTGAATATGCGCAAAAAAAAAATCAGACAAGTCCCCACGATATCTTTGAATTGATTTAGTAGCCACATCTAAAACATTTACAAAGATCTTATACAATAAATTCTTTTCCCACCCTCATGCATGATTACCTGGTCTTTTTTGCCTGATCGCTCTAATTTGGCGAAGGCAGACAACAACTTATTTGTGATCTCCTCATCTATACGAGGCTGCTCCAACTGAGTATCATCATCAAAAAGCTCCCAAGGACTGTGTTCATGCAATTCTTTGGGATCACTCTTGTACTGAACAGTACACCTCTCCCATGGACTGTCAGGAAACTCCGAAGATTTGGGCTTCGTATATAGAACCCGGCCATGCCACCAATCACCATCTTCTTCACCCTCGTTTTTCCACCAGACCTTACATTTATCCCTACGACTCCAATTCCTCTGTATGGCAGCATCGAACCGAGTTCTCTCAACAAGAAAATCTGGGAAGCCAGTCATTTCGGGTAGAGTTAACTTGAATGATTTCTGAAATGTGCTGGAAGTAGGATCTACAAATCTAAGCGTCATTTTGCAACAACAATCTCCAGATCCTGCAAGAGCAGCATACTCAAGGGCTTCAACCTTACAGAACTCGACCGCCCTAATGTTTCCCTTCATTATTTTCCAAGGGCCTGCTTCTTTAGACTTCATGCGATCTAAGTACTCTTGATGGCCCTGAAAAAACAAAGAAGCTTCCAAGATAAATCTTTTAAATTATAAGACCTAAATTGCAATTAACCTTAGGCAAGAATCAAGATAATAATCTTTAGCATCTCTTCAGACTAACCTGTCTCAAATATGCAACTTCATCCCCTTGCTGGGGGATATAACGAGACCCCTCCTCGTGCATTGACAGCATTAACCATGATGCTTTTTTGGCTGACTGATGCAACTTCCTTCCATCTACTGGACTTGTGTCACGAAAGTGATAACTGGCTTTCCTGTTTCTAGTAGATCTCAAGCGAGCTGTCATCCTTGAGCTGGATCCCCATTCTTCACATGAAAGCTGACATCTATTAATGGAATTGTTGAGGGCATCTCTACAAGTATCATCTGATTCATGTCCCTGCTCCAACTGGAGATTATTGCTTGCCATATTTGAATCATGTGTAGGTGCCTTCAAGCCCATGGAACGTGTTCTATGAGATCCACCAGATGCGCCTTCATAGGAATCCCCTCTGAAATCAAGATGAGGGTCACAAGCACTTAAAGTGTCTTCTCTGATGCTACCATCACCTTCTGAGCTAATTCTACCTCTGCCTGGCTTTGACCTTCTGTAAACAACATCAAACATCCTTTTCGGATCTGAACGGGACCCCGAAGAGTTGTCCAAGGATGGCATGGAAATTTCACCAATCTGAGTATCTGATTCTTCCAATCCATCACCTTTATATTCTGGAGCAATTCCATTGGAGCCATTATTCTCCAGCATCTCCTTGACTGGATTCTGTGTCATGTTTGCAGGTTTATCAGTAGATAAATCACACCTACCATTTCCTTGATTATCTAGTGAGTCCTTCAATATCTTTTTTGATCTTATCCTTATCTTTGTTGAGAAAGGCGGGAGGCTCTCTCTGAGATCAGGAGGGTTGTCATTCCCATTAACCATGTGACCCAGGGTTGGTAATTTATCAGAGTCCAGGCATCCGTTGAAGGTTGGGTGCTCTTCACCATTGGACACATCATTTACAAGCTCAAAGGTATCAGCACCAGCATTTCTTCCATTCACTGGTACAACTCCTTTGTCCGTGTTATTTTGAACTTCTAAAGTAGGGGATATTGTGCCATTATCCTCCTGAAGTTTTGAGTACCTGTTGAGATTATTTTCATTTTCATTGTGTTCACCAAGGCATGCACTAGATCCAGTATATGCTGCTGATGAAATGGATTCTCCCAATCTCTGACGCTTAAAAGTACGAGCCTTTACACCTCCCCATCTGATATCCCCATTTTTATATTCTTCAGACAGGTCCAAAGGATAATTTTTTATCTGTGCTCTTCTTCCTCCATCCATTCTGCTGCAATGTGCATCACCAGAAAAATATCCTGGATCTTGAGAGCTTGTAGGAACCCCATTTACCTCAGTGGCTTCCTGAGGAGCTTTGGATGATGATCCAACCAAATCAACCTGGCTGTCACCCTTGTGCATTCCACACTCTGGGAGCACAATCTTACTAGAATCATGAACTGGCAGTTTAAGGACCAATCTCCTCCTATTTATAGTATTCATGTGCGATTCAGTAAATTCATGATATTTTGCGAAGTCTTCAGGCTCTTCCAGGATATCTTTTCCTTTCAAATTCCTGTTTCCCTCATCGTGCAAAGATCTATCTGATTCATCGCTTTCAATATTTGAGTCTTGCATTCCAGATTCAGTTTCTGATAAGTCACCTTCTGAGCCATCTTCATCTTCTGCGTCTGTAGCTGTTCCAGTAATTTTTGAAAATAAACTAAGCGCATTGCGGGCAGCAGCTCTTTGAGGTCTCAAGGCCTTTGAAGTGGAAGACTTCCTCTTTGAAGCTTTCCTGTCAATCCTTGATTTCCTAGTTCGATTACTTCTAATTGAGTTTCCATCACATTCATCCAAATTCTTCCTTTTAACACGCCTCCCAGAAGAAGTCATTATCTGAATCTGCAAAAAGTGGGGGCAAGAAGAATAAGCTAGCAAGTCAAGCATGCATGAAATCCAATATTTTGAAAGAAAATTGTTTAAAAACATGTACTTCAGCCTTTTGTTTTCTCCTTTTAGATCCTCGGAAACCATCCCTGCCCTCAGCCTCACTGTCTTCTGCACTACACTCTGGATCACCAGAGGAACTATAATTTGACCTTCCTTGCTCGGCCTCAGAAGAATTTTCTTCAGGGGCATTGTACTCTGAATCATTTTCATCACTTTGCATGTCATTTTCTGGTTCCCAATCCATGGCATCTATGAAATCAGGCAGTGGCTCAACCAATACATCCAAGTCGGCCAAGGCGAGCATTTGGTTATCCGGGTCTAGACTGAAGTCTGGTCCAACAGCAAATCTTACAGAAGATGGCTTCCACTCCACACCCAGAGCTCCTAACCGTCTCTGCTGGTACATGCTCTGGTAAGGTTCCGTATAAGGAATCATCCCTAGAATTCTCAAAAAAAACAAGCACTTGAGAGAATGTAATTGAAAATTGCATATGCCATAAGAATTCCATAATGATAAAAGTTGCCAGGTGAAATTAAAACCTGAGTCACAAAGAAGATCCTGCATATTCCGCCGGAATGGTACTTGCTGAGTTTCCTGAATTAGATGTTTCACATTGTTTGACATCGAGAAGTGAACACAAAATGTAAAGTAACTATGTAAATCAGAACTTCAATACTACTACATCTCATGTAGGATCTATTTGGTCTGCATGAGTCAAAATTTCAAAACCCGACAATTATAGCAAAGAATATTTTTTAGGGATACAATTATAGTCATTTATAAACTCATGCATTGACTAAAATAACTTTGCATATAGATATGCATGTGTGCATGCAAGCAATAAGTAATTGCCACAGGCTGCAAAATGACATGCTTAGTAATTCAGAATTAGGGCTACAAAAGGATGGGCAAGAATTTTTTCAGGTGAGTATGGAACTCAACAATAAACTCAATTAATCAAAAGGGAACTTCTATAACATACTGCCTTTAATCAAGATGTTACATTCCCTATAATATCAAGTACTTCTCAAGGTGCATGTTTCTTGACATTATGTATGCGATGTAGTGCATAGTAATACATAGGTTTGCTGAAGCCACCAAATTATACACAGCTAGCTAACCTGGTCAAGTACATTTCCGTAGGTATCTTGTATCAGGGGCCGATAATCACCAAGGAAGAACTGTACACAGAGTGAGTATCATAATGCATTTCCAGAGAGTTCTCAGTAGAACCTCCAAACACGAGTGGTTATTTATAACGCACCTGATCATATTTAGCATCCTTTTGGGACTCGCCTTGGCCTGTATTTAATATGTACAACTGACCCACGTCATCCGAAAGTATAATAGATGTCCCGTCCCTGTTATAAAAGTAGTGAATGATAATCATGACAGCAGCAGTAAGGTTGCAAGAAATTTACAGATATATCTTCCAGCATTTTGATTGGGAAAGCATACAATTAAACTCCATCTCAAGTATAATAAACTACATGTACAACAAATAATCATGCAAAACTGATATAATATTGCTAAGTGGCAACGCCTATTTGAGACCTGAACATGGATTCACAATCGCATAAAATTCATCTGACATTTACTTGGATGAATCGAGTCCAGGAAAAGTTTAACTTTACTGAACTGGTAAAATAACCATGAGGCTAAAATACAAAAACTGATACACTAGCCTAACTATAAGGAGTTAACCCAAAGTCCGATGAGAATCTCTCGTAACATAACTTGAAATAAAGCTGAAAACAGTAAATTAATAGTCTAGAAAGCTTCTATTTTAGAAAATTAAACTATCGTAAAACAATGAAAAACTTGTAAGATTCATATGTTCTTGGACATTGATTCAGAAGAGTGATACCAACAGAATCAACAAAATTAGAGATTCCATATTAAGCATCAATAGGCACCTACGGTGAAAACTTTCCATCAACCAACTTGAAATGTGAAATTTCGTAGATCCGGATGGGTGTGCCCTCCCAAATCTAAATAAAGAAAAAAATATATGAATGCAAACAGTAACCAAAGAAAGGTATTGCAATATAAAATGAGATTCAGCAAAATGAAGACTCACATCCCACACTATTGTTTTTCCATCATAGCCAGCACTCATAGCTATTCGCGGGTTGAAAGGATGAACATCCAGAACATATGTCTGCCAAGAACACAAATGACATAGTCAGAAACGCTGGACACATCAAGTGAATGACTTGTGAAAAATAAGAGAATCCAACACAATGTGTATCAAGATAAACTGCATTGATATGAAAAATAGAAAAATGAGAAATGAGAGCAAAACAGAAAATAGCACCCTTCCAAGAAAATAGGTAAATTCCAGCTGTTTTACAAGGATCTCCTAATAGAAATGTGATACGGGTGGAAGTTGGATTCTGTAAGAATCGCCACATAAAAGGAGACCAAACACAAGAAAGCATTGATCTCTGCCAACAGTGGTCAAAGAGGTGAAAGACGCCGGAAAACAGGCTTCGAATAACAATTGATCATTGGTCCTTGTATACAAACAGAATAGGAGGTGGAAAAGAAGTCAAAATTCAGCAAAACATGCTTTTGAAATGCTCAAACATACACATTGGATAAACAAACCATTTCTAAAGTAAAAATGGGTAGGGACAGCAAGGATCTGCAAAAATAGGTACCAATTTCTTCTAGTGAATGAGGCAGGAAAATTGACCGGTAAAACAAATTAAAAAAAATATTCTCTTTTCGGAGATAATAGTGGCATTTAAAATATTACAAAATTTTGCAGAAATTTCCCTTTAGAACTAGCAACAACAATGAATGAGAGATGGTTACTTAAACATTCTGAAAAACTGAGGTCATTACGGGACAACATATAATATATTTGAACTAACAGGAAGGAAACATAAAATACAATTGCTGGCTGCGAAAAACTAATCTATTCTTTTGCAACCCTTCTCAGCTTTTGACCATCAACTTAAAAGAAAATTCACTAAAAGTGAATATCTGAAAATATAGCAAAACAATGTGAAACAATTATAAAATTAAGAGATGCATTCCACTTGACCCACAGAAAAAGCACACTAGCACATTGCATTTACAATAGTTATAAAACTAACATGGAGAATTGTGACAAGTGATCAGTCAATGGTTAAGAGCACCCCATGAATTTACCAGTCAAGATCATAGGGAGAGATGGTAACACGGAAATTGTTGAATGAGAGGAGCATATCAGTCATCCTGACATGTAACTACATATGGACAGTTTAACATTTAAAGAGGGGAAAAAGGACGCTTGTAAAAAAAATGAGGAACCACTTACAGATTGAGTATGACCAGTCAAAGAATGCACCAAACTACCATCAGCAGCATTCCAAACACATATTCTGCAATCTGCACATGAATCGTCACCCCCACACAATCAACTTACAGAAAAAAAAGACTACATTTCCTACTTCAAAAAAATATTCAATAGAATCCAACTCAGTTCCGAATTTCATTTTTTGGTAAGATCAATAACATGAGGGAAAGAATTAATAGAGTTATTTATTATTTATTTTATTTTATTTTTTAAAATAAAGGGACATAGCACAAAAAAGTCCGTAGAAACTTTTGCAGGGCCATTGAAATTTAAATTTTGTTGTCCCACGCCCAAATCCATATGCGGGCATGTGAGCATAAAAAGATTGAAAAATTTGTGAAACTTATCGAGTAATGCTCTGTCCAAATAGTGAACAGCAACAGCAAAAATAAAATTCAATGGAGAAATAAAAGATGAGCTTTAAACAACAGTGAGGACTCATTGCTTGAAAGTTTCAATGACAAGAAGTAGATTTCTTCCATTTTGGATAAGTGAAACAGACAGCTGCCCTTTCCACTCGGACAATGTCCCTTAACTTGCCCAGGAATCAAATTGTGAATAACATTCCATGGCTTCCAATTTGCTGGAAACTAGATAATCTGCCAGCCAGAACAATACAATCCACAAGTACCAAGGGCAGCAGAAAATGATCTTTGTTGTTATCTTAACAACACCTCAACCAACACCAGCACAAAGTACATGCCTTTTAAGAATTACAATCGTGTTTCCTTTCCTTTTTCTGAAGGTCTCCAACACTCCAGGAATTTAAAGCATTTAGTAACTAAAATAGAAAGGGAAATGACAACATAACCAACAAATAAAACATATCTACCACAAAGAATGAATCATAGAGCCTAAAAAGTGAGAGTATCAACAACATCATCATTTTGCTGTAAAAGAAGAAGATTTTGTTAGAAGCTAATGGGAACATTTATGAATTTTGAAACAGGTTGGCTTATATGGTGATGCTTAAGGACTGATCAAAGAAACACTGGGGGCTGAAATGGACAAGCATTTGTATTACTTCTGCCCCCCCCTCCCCCTCCCCTTCCCTTTTTTTTGGCAAAAAAGATAACTGAAGTATGAGAAGATAGCTGAATTTATATAGTTGCACTCACATACATCCATAAATATGTACATGAAAACTTGTAAAAGAAAGAAGTATTACCCATGATAGCAGCAAGGACAAAACGATTATCCAGACTCCACGCAATCATGTTTACCCCACGAGGAGTTGGAAGAATTCTCTGTCGTGGACCTCCTCGTGGAGGTTGAGTAGGCATTGGTGGAGGAGGAACTTTCAGATGATAATGCCGTATCCAACGGCCAGCTTTACCCTTCAAAAAGAAAGAAACATATATTTGTTGTTCAGAAATCAAGAAGGTATCCTGGTATTGCTCAAGGTCACATTGACGCAAATTGAACCTCACAAAAAGTAATTGACTGATTCTCATTTCCCTGAGAAGAAAGAAAACCCGGAAAAAAGGTCATTTACATGTGATCTACGTGATTTTGGAATCCAAATAATTGCACTGCCGTCTCGAGAACAGGTAACAATGCTTTCGTGAAAATACCTGGCATGTTTAATTATGAAGCATATATTGTCAATAGATCTGATTAACTATAACAAAAGGGTGTGATATAGATATATTCTCACAAAGAAAAAGCAATGCAACATAAATAAGCAGTTAAGAAAAATTCCATACCATGAATTTTTAAATTTTGGAATATTTTCTTCCTTTGAGTTGTCAGCCATAGAAAATCTAGATGGCATGGCACAACCACTACAAAACAAAGCAGTATCCTATGTCAGCATTCTAATTTTTTTAATGGCAGCATTAGCACAGAGAAAGAAACACTTACCTAAATTGGACATAGTTGACATCATTCTCGTGGCCAGGTAACACATCTATCTCATGATTTGGCTGGGCTGAATCATCCGTGTTGGATTTAAGAGCATTCCACACCTGCAAGTGATGAAATATTACTAACAAGTTATCCAGTGTTTACATGTCAACAATCATTCACATCAGTTCTCCCAAGATCAATATTCATACCACATATAGAAGATAAAAATAGGATAACCATTAAGCAGAATTGCAAGCAAGCTAAGGGAATTTAAATATACCCTAGCAAGGTGGTCAGAGCTACCAGTGACAAATACAGTTCCATGAGCATTGAATGCACAACAAAAAATCTGATGGCTCTGAGGACCACTACTTGTGGACGGACCACTGTTCTTTCCTGCACCCATTCCATAATTCTTGTAACTTCTTTTGATAAATGAACCAGTTCATCAATCATGAGTTAGAATGAAAAGGTAACTAACCAGCCACAGGATCTGGAGGCCTTGGAACATATATCCGTGTACCTAAGTTGGAAGACCTGGCATCCCAAATCCTACATGTTCCATCATCTGAAGACCTGCAAAGAACGAGTAAAAGCTATAAATTATTGCAGAGAACAAGTACTGAGGAGTCGGCATTGTACTTTCAAGGTAGTGGTGCCAATTTTTTCAGAAGGCAAAAATGCAGATTTTGCCAGGGAAAAAAACCAAACATGAAGCTACAGAATTTTTAATGCATAAAATTCACAGGGGTGCAAGGGGAAAACAATTACTACATGATTACTGAAATAAAGATGGGGAGTCAAAATTCACTTGAAACAATACAGACATTATGTGCCTTAGGGCCTCAAACTAGTCAAACTTGACTCAACTAAATCTTAATCATAACAAATGAAGTGGGATATTGCGAGTTGTTAGGGCTGGAAAATGGATATTTATTGACAACCACAAAAATAATTGATGATCTGAAATTCTCGGAGACAAGAAGATTGAGATACCACGCTACAAATTTAAACATGGCAACGATAAAGAAAAAATCTACGAAGTTAAAGATCCAGAGAAGATAGCAGAGATACATGAATTAAAATTCCCATTAATTTAGGATACAAAAGTTTAAGTCAAGAACCATCTCTATCAAATTTATTCATGGTTGGCACCTGGCTTCTCCTCCAATCATAAAAGGTTTCAGATGGGAAAAAAGTAGTTCTGGATTCAAACCTAACAAAGTGATAAAATAAAGTCCTGCAATCTACAGTGGCATGTTCCAATATCAAGTTTCCTTGCAACAAGAGAGTCGTATCCAGAGGCAGTAGATTCATGAAACAAAGAACAAAATCTCAGAATTGTAGAAGATGCATAACATAAGATTGCAATCAGCCTTACGACAAAAGCTGGTATGCAGAACCAGGCCTTGGACTAAATGCAATGGCAGTAACAGCTGCAGAGTGTCCACGTAGAACTGATATTGGCATCCCATCTGGCAAACGCCACTGCCCAAATCCAGATGTAGCGATCAAAATTTGGGTATAAAGAGAATAAACAGGAAGAAAGTCCTTAGTTTTTAGAAGAAAAAAGCTTACAACTCGAATTATGCAATCATTTGAAGAGGATGCCACCAAGGTATTGTTTGAATTTACAGCCAAGTCAGTAATGTCCCCCTTTCATGCATGGATTGAAATGCAACTTATGATTAAACAGCAATGGAAGCCAAGAAATCAATGGTATTGGATTTACATAACCATACTCACTTCATGCCCCCGACAGCTAGCTAAGCAAAAAGCAGTTTCCATGGACCAGATTTTTACAAGACGATCGTCTGAACCAGTGACAACATATCTCCCAGAGCGATCAAATATTGCTGCAGGATTTACATTGAGGCAGTTTTAGGTACAAATCCACAAATATCAATGAAAACTAAGAGAATGCATATATGGTGTGATGTCCAAGATGCATCTGGGCAAATGTTTTATTTTATTTCAGATTTTGGCAGACTAGTCACAATATATGACTTGTGAGTTTTCCCTAGGATAGGGACATAAACTGCATAGTCCAATACCATAAAATTTTGCTGTAAAACTCATACCACAATAGACAGCATTCCGATGTCCGCGTACTCTCTTGACATTTTGCATTTTCTGTACCATAGTTGATGGTTTCGCAATAGCATAGCATGCTGCACGAATAGAAGGTGCACGATGGTGTCTTGCAAAACCACCTCCAATTTCCCTCAAACTTAACCCGCGAACCTGATCAGCATGTCTATGAGGCCATCGCATGTGAGCAGGGGGGTGCTTGACTTGGTCATTTCCCTTATCTCTATCACCTTTAGACACAAAGGAGTATTTTACATCTTAATAAATTCCAGTTAAAAATAGACAATGAACTCTATTATGCCATTATGAAAAGAAATATCTCACAAAAGCATAAAAACCTCATACAAACACAAATGTCAGGTTATCATTTCATTTCAAAGCTTAAATAGATGTAACCTACAACTCAAAAGTGAAAATGAACCCGTTCCCAGAAGGGTAGGAACATCAGCAGCATTTGGAGCATCACCAATCAAGCCTTCTGATGGAGAGGCTGTGTTGAGCAATAATTGCTTCAAAAGCTTTACCAAGTGATTCTTCTCAATGTGAGGGTACCTGTATACATATAATTAATGAAAGGTCTAGTCAAAGATAGTTTGAGGCAAAAAATTAACAAAATACAATGTGCATTATATATCCACAGAAATGCAGACAAAAGTTTACAAAAGAAACCAGGACCATTATTTCAAACCATTTTTAACCATTTATGTAGGCACATGCAGTTTGCCCCACAAAAGCAACGCTGAGTGTAATTGTGTGTGGCCACACGAGTGAGTGAGTGAGAGAGAGAGAGAGAGAGAGAGAGAGAGAACACATTGCATACTGCTCCTCCAAACTATTGTAACTTAATGGAAATGATAGACCATTATCATTTTCATCCCCACTATGTGCTCCACTTCTTGAATACCAAGCATGATATCTTCTAGGTAAAAGTTGATGTTCGAGAAGTTCATTCCAAAACTGTACATAAGTTCTCTGACATGGCCCAGCTGAAAGGAAATGCATAATTAAAAAGTAAACTTCACTAAGGTCAACATCCACATCTTTCACCCTTCTGCGACTTGTCTCTGACTCTGCAAGTTGAGCAATCTCACGCTCCTTACTGGAAAAGCTCAAAGGCATCATACTGCCTGAAGGTGCATCCCTTGAAGGAATGTACTTCTTGAGAGCAATGTTTCCTGTAATTCAAGAAGCCAGAAACACAAAACTTAAATAAACAAGTAAATCAATTCTCAATTGAAAAGGAGAAGGAAAAGTTAAACATTAAAAGATACAAGGAAATATAGGGAACCACTTGGTATACAGCATAGAGGAACTTGATGAATCCAACCAAACTAAGCATATTTGTAATATTTAAACTGCACATATAAAGAACAAGAATTTTCGGTTCTCAAACTTTTGTACAGCAAAAATAACATCAAATATTTTATTCCAGGGTTGAATAAAAATATTGTTGTTGGAAATGCCTGAAATCAAATTAAATTTGAATGTGTATTGAGTTGGATGTTGATCTTTGATGGTTTATTTGCTTCCAATTTAGATCCACTTTTGCATTGTATAAACATTAAAGATATTTGTAAGGCTTGCTTTGATAAGAAAAAACCATCGTAAGAAATTATTCTAGTACAAAATGATTTATATAATGAATTTCTGATTAATTGGTGGTTGAAAAATGGTTCACGATGTTTTTATATTAAATCATTCATAAAAATAATGAATTAATTGGTCGTACAACTTGCTACTAAACTTCAATAAATTTTATGATTTCTTGATTTTTACAGTATTTTGTAATGATTATCCCAACTGATTATAGTAAAATGTTAATTGGTTATAAAATATTTTATTTTAAAAATAGGTTTTCATCAGTAATAATTTAAAAATAGGTTTTAGTTGGTAATAGCAGAACAGTTCTGAAGCATAAATTTGATTTATTAAATTACTTACAATGCAATTAGATTTAATTGATAAATCAAGTCAATATATATGCAAATTCTGAAGTTTAAATTCAATTATTAATCATTATACTACAGTAATTTAATTTAAGAAATTACTAAATTAAGTTTAAAAAAAATTGACGTCATTCAGAATTCATATCCTGTATTCTAACAAGCAAAACCCATTATTTGGGTGTTTATCAGTTAGTGAATTTGTAGTGTGTGTTTATAATGCGATCCATTACTTCCAAATTGTGTCAAACATGAGACATGACCCTTGTCTCCAATTATAATTAGAAAAAAACATTTAAAATGTTTGACATGTATCTTTTAACATTTTTTATCCAATGTGACAAAAAATTGCCCCATGGATGATGACATTCCCTGAAAAGAGATGCCCTTATCCCTCCATCATCGGCCCTCACGCTCCAACCAGATGAACCACCACCAAAATTGCAACCCCAAAATCACAACAATACCCACCTCTAGTAATGGTGCTATAAACAGAAACACAGAACAACTTGTCAGCTGTGAAACCCTGAGCCAACAACAACAAAATCCAGATTCGCCAGCACCAAATGGGCCCCAAGACCTCCATATATACATGCATCCACTGAACCAAGAAGATTGTGATTAACAATAATCTCCTTGTCCATCTAACATGACCAAACCTCAATTCATCCTAAAATTGAAGGCCTTGATAATCGAGCATGAAGAGCATCCACCTCAATTATCTTTGACAAGCACTCATTTACCAATCAAACATAATACACCTAATGCTAACATCTCAAAAGCTCTAGATCAATGCAAAAGGGGCTCGTATCCACCCTGGCACAATTAATGCTACCATCTAAAAGCTTAAAAGCTAATTTGGATGCATTAAAAACATGGTATAACCTGAGACCCAATTCCACCTTGCATCAATAGAATTTAAAATCTAATAATTGTATTCAAATAAGTAAGACTATTAATGAAAATATTGACTGGTTGGAGAGATAACAAGAGTAAACCACCACCCCTTGGGCCCCCTTTCTAGCAAACCATATTCGAACATAAAAACACCAAGAGAAAAGAAGCATAAAACTTCCATGAACAACCTAATGATGGAACTAACTTCTGATACTCAAAATCCACGATGATTATCAGGAGATGGTCATTCCTCCAGGACCACTTTCTGATGCAAGTTCTGATGATCAAGACAGAACATCCGAAACAGAGCCAAGCAGAAGGAATTGATTGGATCTAACAACATGAAGAGTAGTGTTAAAGATAAGGATTTGGCTGAAGCAAGTTCCAGTGGATTGAAGAACTCTGTGCAGGCTAAAGTTCCAGCCATACATGCTGGCAGGAAAGAGCAGTTGATATCCCATAAGTGATGTCAATCTTATTATCATCCAAGTGGCAGTAGAAATTAATATTAACTGTTGTTGTCCTTATCTGTCAGTTATTAGCAGTTAGGAGTCTATCTATTATGTAACAGTTAATTGTAAAACTATATATATTGAAGATTAGTAGTTCCAGTAGGTTATGTTGTAATGAAAGCCTATTTTAACTTGGTGTGATTCCAATATGGGAGTGATTCCCTTGAGTGGTGTGAGGCTACTTGTTTCTTATCATTGTAATTCTTTGTTTCCAATTAAATTATAAGACTTCTATCTTTCCTGTCATTAAATCCCTTTTCTGTACAACTGAGTTTGCTTTGTTTACAAGTAATTGTTCCAATCCATAGTGTAATTGGCATTACTTTCAAGACATGCAGAACAAAGAGCCTATGAGTTGAGAAACTTTATGCACTGTAAATGTACTGCCACTAGCATAAAACAAAATGAAGTTCATAATCCTGTCTGATGCAGACAACAAAACAATCAGAATTCACGTGTTTTATCGTGATTAGAAAAGATGTGTTTCTGAAAACTGTATGGGTCTAGGCTTCTAGCTTATGCTTTGGTGTCCTATTAGTTTTTAATTAAAAAGAAATCCTTTTTAAGTTGGAACAATAGAAGTTTCTTATTCAAGAGTCTAAGTCCCTGTTGAATTAAGAATTCAACTATTTAAAGCTTTTGGAGTAACCCTATGAGGACATGGACTTCAAAGCTATCCTGTGTCACTGTTATTCTCTTTGCTAGAAAGCTATCAAAGTTACCATCTAGAACTTCCGCGTGAATTTTACAGATGAGCTCTGTCATTTTCCCCTTCATTTCTATTCCACTTTGCCTACACGCACATAATTTTCTAAGAATAAGATACCTCCCAACTCTCAAGTGAGTCCTAGCTTAAGCTTTATGATATCAAGGTTCAGCAGATCTAGCACAATATGGTACTTTGAAAAATAGAAACAGGCCCGAAAAAAAACAAAAAAAAACCTACCATTTGAAAAAAGAAATGAATATAAACTCCCATCCCCCTCCTGACACCTTGAAGCATTCCTGGTACTTCAGTTACATTACTACTACAGCCTTTAGATTTTCCCGGAATCCGCATAAGGTTCAACCAAGAATTAAAATCAAACAATGATAATGAAGAAGTCTTTTCTCCGCGCACTCACATACACTCATGACATAATCACATGCGCACACATGAAGAGCATACACATTGACCAATTGGTTTACAATGCCACACGCTAATCAAGTAATAATCAATGACTAAACCCCGATTTAAACTAGTTGTAAACAAACATAAGAACGACGTGGAACCTGAAGTAAAGCGAGAGATAAATCAGCCAGAGGGGATTCTTGAGTGCTTTTGAAAGCCAAGCCAGCAAAAATCCAAATGCATTCCTCTGTACGACAAAAAAAACAAACAAACCCTAATTTCAAATTATCCCGATTTGCAATCAAACACAAATACTAATATCGAAACAGACCTTATTGAAGATCTAATTCAACACATTCACCATAACCTTATCTACTTCTTCAGTAACTAAACAAAAAATCAGATAATGACACGAATAAAACCAAAATAGTAGAGAAAATGTGAATACCTTCAAAATTTGAGACAAAACGGCAGCGTTTTAGAGGGGTAGTGGCTTGGCTTTTCTTTTTTTTTATCTTCTTCTGGGATTGAAGGAGATGAAGAGGTTAAAGAGAGAGTGGAATTAGGTAGAATTTTAAATTAGGAAAGGACTGGCGATAGTGGGGGACGCGCGAGAAAGTGATTTAGATTCTTGGAGGGAGCTGCGTGTGTTTTCGATTCTGGCTTTGTTAGATAGATTGGGGAGCGAGTTGAAGGAGAGACGGAAGGAGAAGGCAGGATTGAAACGTAGCTTTTTATAACTTTTGCGGCTACTTTTCTTCCTTCTCTACAGGTGCTTTGAGAGAGAGTGGAAATAAAAGAGAGGAGAAAACAAAAAAAAAAAAAACTGGTAACGCTGTTCATATGAATTGGGTTGAAATCACTGTACATGTCAACGGTGATTTCATCCCAGATCTTTTTTTATCTTATTCTTTCTTTCTTTTTCAATTTAATTCCTTGTACTTTTTTTCTCAATTTATTTCTTTTTTCAATTTAATTTTTTATCTGATTTTTCAACATTAATTTTAAATTATAAAAAAAATTGTTAAGCACGTTTGAATCAATGTCTGGAAGATAAAATTAAAAGAGTGGCAACAATATAAGAGTGGCGGGGAACACGTGGCCATGTTATGAAAAAATAAAATAAAAACAGGTGGGGTCGGATGTCGATAAATTAATAAAATACTAAAAAGAGGAGATTTTACATATTTCTTTCTATAAAATACTATTCATTAGAATAGTATTCTTTTTTTAAAAAAAAATTAATATTATATTTTGATATTGAATTTATATTTTATTGAGTTATCCTACTCTCATAATATAGGTTGTGGATTTGACGAGTTAACTCAGTTGACTCGAGTTTTTTTTTCCTTCTCTTAGTTAATTTTTCTTCTCAATCTCATCCTTCTATACTGGTTTAATTGGGAATTCGGTTTCATAATGTGTTATGGTTTGATTTTTATTAGGTTATCACAGCCTCATAACTCGGGAATAGTGCTTAGCAGGTTAACTCGGAGTTGACTCGTGATGTTATTTGTCTTTTTTAAAAAAATTAAAGTTTTTTTTCTAATTTAACCGTTAAACATTGGATTGGTTGGGGATTAAGTTTTATAATTTATTTTGATTTGCTTTATATGAGATTATCTAGGTCTTATGACTATGTCACAGGTTTTGAAAGGTTAGCTTAGGTTAAATCGAGTCATTTTTTTTATTCCGGCCTAATGACCCGAGAATAATGCTCAATTGGCTAACCTGAGTTGTATCAGGTCATTTTTTGTGTCATTTTTTAATTGATTTTTTTTCACATTTTATTACAAAGCACTAGATCGGTTGAGAATCAAACTTCATGGTTTGTTTGATTTGCTTTTTATGGGGATATCTCGATCTCGTGTTTAAGTTCGTAAGTTTGACAGGTTAACTCGGATTAAATCAAATTGTTTTTTATTTTTTTCCATAACATCATCTCAATCTCATGACCTGAATCACGGTTTTCGTTGATTTACTCGATTTTTAATGTTTGTTTAATCTGGTCGTTCAATATTGGATTGATTAAGGATTGAACCTTGTAATTTGTTTTGGTTTGTTTTATTCAAGGTTATTCCAGTCTTATGACTTTGGTAACGAGTTTGACAAGTTAACTTGTTTTTTTGTAATTTTATAATTATTTTTTAAAATCATATAATTTAATACTAGATTGATTAAGAATTAAACTTCATAATTTATTTTGATTTGCTTCATGACGGGGTTATCATGGTCTTATAACCCATGTTTATATATTTGACATGTTAATTCAGGTTAACCCAAGTGAATCTAGTATGTTGTCATTTTAGAATTTTTTAAAAAATTATTTTAATTTTTTTAGTCAAACTACGTTTTTATCGGTCATCCAAATTATTTTTGGATTTTTAATTGAACTTGATCATATCAAGTCAATCATTATATGATTTTTTTCACTGAAAAATAATATTAACAATACCTAAATATTTTTTTATATTAAAAAAATAACCCAACCTATGGCCCAGCGCAGATAATTCATCTGGTTGGTTACCATGCTAAAAGAATTGGGCTGGGAATCTGGGATCATTGTTCACGTGAGAAGTGAACCGACTCAATTATTTTCTTTTATTGTTCTTTATTTTTTTTTAATTCGGTTCTTAAATTATTATTTTTTAAATCTAACCCCTCGAACTTTTTTCTTTCATATTGTTTTGAGATACAAGAGAGAAACTTGTTGAAAACAACAAGGAAGAGAAAAAAAATTGCTAGTTGGTCACATCCGACAATAAAAAATAACTACTCTGCTAAAAGAATTGAACTAGAATCATTGTTCACATGACCAATGAACCAATCCAATTCTTTCTTCCTTTTATTCTTTATTTTTTTCCAAATAATTCATTCAAACTCCTTTTCTTGTCAATTTAATCCTTTTAACATTTTTCTCTCAATGAAATCTTTTTGTTGCCTAATTATGTGAGATTAATTTTTAAATTATAAAAGATAAAATTAACTACTGCATAAAAAGAAATAGTTGGAATCATTGTTCATGATATGAAATACAAGATTAAACGAGAGCGGGCCGCAATGCAAGGCAGGGGGACACGTGGCCATTCTCGAGTCAGTAAAAAAGTGTTTTTTTGCCCCCCCTTATTTTCATTTCTTATCCAGTACTATCCCTTTCACTTTTGAAATTCTAGTTTAGTCATAAAGTATATTTTGTTTATTTTTCAATCCCTGGATCATGGGAGATAATAGCAAAACTCGCTAAAAATCAGTGAGAGATAGATAAAGTTATCGATTAGACACGTCCCAACAATAAAAAATATTAATTTTGATGCTAATAAATTCCAATCAATAAAAAGATGTCAATTAATGTGCTTCTAAACTTTCATCCTGCCATAAAAAAAGTAGAATGAAAGTGAAAAAATATTTTTTTCCGGTGTTTTGATATTTATTTATGGGTGTTTTTAGTTAAAATATTGGTTTATTGATATGATAATGATATTTATTAGGTGTTTAATTATGAAAAGTTGACTTATAGATTAAAAAAATACATCCAACTTTTCTAACCATCTCTCGTAGGGTAAAAAACCAGGCAAGTTTCTAGATGTCATGCTACTTGTCGCAATGAAACAACTCCTTTTTTTATCTTTAAACTTCTTTTCAATTTAATTATTTTATTACCCATTTTCATGAGATCAAATTTTAGATAGCAGTTAAAAAATAAAAAATAAATGCGATATGATTGTAATGTAAAGTACATGGTCATTCCCAAAGTCAGTAAAAGAATCTTTTGTTTCATGTTACTATTGTATTGCGATTTGAAAAAAAATGTTTATAAAAAACACTTTTAATTGAGATTAATTTTATATTTATATATGTTTGGTTAAAACTGTGATTGAAATTGAGGTTGAACAAAAAATAATTTAACGTATTTGGTGATGTATATTAATATTGATGGTTTTTAACTTAAATATTGTAGATTTAATTACTGTTATTATATCATGAAATAAATATTACTTTATATAAAAAAATTATTGTTCCATTAAATTATCTACAATTCCATCAAGTACGAAATTCATCCTACAATGACTACAGTTTCCATGGTTTTTTGAGCGTACAATAAAATCAGGTAAAATATAATCAGGAACAAAATTAGAATTACGATCAAATTCTGCAAATGCTACATCATCATGCGATCTCCTTCTAATTTATGTAATGTCATTGTTAAACACTAATTTTTTAAATAAAACACAATTAAAAAAATTAGATTTTTTTATCGTTCATATTAACAGTGCAAATGAATAAATTCACTGCATTGTTCACGTGAACAGTGCAAGTGAATAAATTCATTGCACTGTTCACGTGTTCACTTGCATGTAGAGTGAATTAATTCACTCTGCACCGTTCACTTCACAAAAGTGAACACAAAAAATTGTGTTGGTTAAAGTGTTAAACGGTGTTTTTCAAACATGGGACCCACAAAAAATAGCATAGAAACGCATTTTCAAAAGAAGCAAGATGCAACTGTTTCGCCAGCATTGTTCACTTTTGTTAAGTGAACATTGCAGAGTGAATTAATTCACTTGTGTCTGGTTAAAGTGTTAACCAGTGTTTTTCAAACATCGAACCCACCAAAACATAGCATACAAACGCAATTTCAAGAGAAGCAAGATGCAACTGTTTTGCTAGCACTGTTCACTGTGCACCTCAATTAATCTTATAGACCCAAAAGTTAACAACCATATAACCTTTTAGTGGTTTTGAGAGGATTCGAATTACTGATAATATGAAAGCAAACTTAAAATCTGAATAATTGAGATTTTTTTTTCTTATTACTATGAGTGCCAGCTCAACACCTCATTAATCGATATCTTGTGAAAAAGACTGAGTGGCAAGGTTTTCACACCAAAATTATATTAAAAATATCGACTCACCGGGGTGTGTGTGTCTATATATATATATATATATATATATATATATATATATATATATATATATATATTAAAACAATAATGGTAGCAAACATAGCCTTACTTATGGGTTTTTTTTTTTGAAAAATAAAAGGACCATGTTATATTAACTATTTTTACATTTTTTATAATTTCATTTTTTTCCATTTTTATTTAACTTGCTAAGTCTGATTATAAGCCGTTACAATTAAATTATACGCGTAGTTATTGTTTGGAGCTTAAAATGGATGATGTATGACAAGAAATTAAATGACATGGCATGTTCAGCTGTAAATTTTTAATGACAGTGAAGTCACCTTTTCGCTATCTAAGATGAAAAGAAGAAGAAGCAGAATATAAATGTGTTGCAATAAACAAACGTAAACAACTAAAAATAAAAGATAGATTGCTGTATATACTATTTAGCGTTGCTGGACCATATTTTTTATTTTTATTTATTCTAATTTTTTTTATATAATTTTTATCATTTTAATATCAACATAAATTTTAAAAAATAAAAATTATTATATATATATATATTTTTTTTAAAATAAAAAATACATTAAAAATAATATTGATACTAACTTGGGCTTCCATCTTGTTCGAGCCAAGGCCCACGGGGGCTGTGTCTGCATCTACATCTTGGGCTTTTAAATGCCTGAGCTCATTATTAGCATACTTGTGAGTGAAAATTTAGGTAATATTTGATACTAACTTAGGGTGATTTAAAGTATTTTTTATTTAAAAATATATTAAAATAATATTTTTATTATTATTTTAATTCTTTTGATTTCAGTATATTAAAACAATAAAAAAACACAATTAAAAAAAAATTTACAAATTTTTTCAAAAATAGTGCGCTCACTCAAATTAAAACAAATAAATGCTAGTAGGCCCGCTCTAAGAAAAAGAGGCGAAGATAACTTTTATGTTAATGCCTTGTATTTTAATACCTTATATATGAAAATAAGTAAAAAATGTTAAAGATTTTTTTTTATTATTGTTATGAATTATATTTACAATAAAACATGTTTATTTTTTAATAATTTTTTGACAAATGCATTTTTAGTCTCGTATTCATTTAAATAACATTGTCTTTTTTTTTAATATCTTAATTCAAAACTTTACCATTCTCAACTTGTTCATTGAGCCAGAGCACGCTCTCGTATTCATTTAAATAACGTTATTCTTCTTCTTCTTTCTTGTTTCCCGAGGAAAAAAACTCGAAAGTAAGGTGAATTTTATACTGTATCCAAACTACATATTCATTTTCAAATTTGGTGAAAAAAATCCATCCGAATCAAGTGATTATAATAAAATACTTTCTTATTTAGTGTTATCAAATTGAATCCACTTAACAAATCAATTCCAAAACTGATTTCTCCTTTGATTTAACATTTGTACATGTGCTGAAATTAGTGATAGTTTTTCTAAATTTGTGGTAATTGTTATTTTTCAAGAAATTTTTTATTTTGAAATATACTAAAATAATATTTTTTATTAAATTTTAATATCAAAATTTTTTAAAAACACACAAATTTTTAATTTATTTTAAAAACTCTTTTCAATCTATAAAATAAATAGGCATTAGCTATTATTGGTTAGGTGGCCCGCGCTACACCACGGATCAATTTTTTTGGCATAAAAAATATCAAAAAAACTAAGATTCAAGAGCATTAGACCTATATGAAAAGCTAGACTCAAGAGTCTTGGGTTTGACTGCAACGCCTAACCCAAGAGTAATATTTATAATATTAATTACAATATCAATAATGATATTTATAATAATAATAATAATAATAATAATAATAATAATTATAATTATAATACAAATAATAATATTAAACTTACATGACCCAAGTTTAAGTGGGTCTAGCTGCAACGTCAGGCCCAATCGCCTTGGGTGTGGCTGTAACACTAGATCTAAAAGCCTTGGATATGAGTTTGGCTACAAGGTCGTGTCATGAAAGTGTGATAACTAAATAAAAAAGATTAATATTAAAAAATAAAAAATAAATTAATTGAAAAGGAAAAAACAAAACAAAGCAATTTCCCAATGAATGGTGCTTTTGAGAGGAGGGGTATAATAAAATCCTCTCATGAGATCACGATAATCTAATGAAAAGTAAACAAAATAAAATAAATTATGAAGTTTAATTCTCAATTAAATCGATATTAAAAGATGAAATTGAAAGAAAAAAGCTAATTAAAAAAAAGAAAAAAAATATGAATCAACTGGGTTAACCCGTTAAATCTGGAATTCGTGTCATGAGAGTATGATAATTAAATAAAAAAAAAATATTAACGAGCTAAATTAAACAAAAAAAATTAATTAAAAAAAAAACTCATAACTAAAAGGTATTCGCCTTTTACTATGGACTTGCACAGTGCAATCCACAGTGAAAGGTTGACCTCTTTTAGTTATAGTTACGATATTAAAAAATAAAATTAAAAGAAAAAAACTAATGAAGAAAAAGAAAAAAATACGAATCAACTGGATTAACTCGTTAAATTCGGGATTATTGTCATAAAAGTGTAATAACTAAATAGAAAAAAATTTAACATTAACAAACTAAATTAAACAAAAAAAATTAATAAAAAAAAACAAAAGAAAAAAAACCAATAACTAAAACCATCTACTTTTCACTATATATTGCACCGTAAAAGGGTGATACCTTTTAATTTATAGTTAGTTAATTAAGACTATTATTTCGTTTAGTTTTTGGTGCCGGGTTTCCATCAAAATCAGTGCCCATAACTTTTTTTTTTTTTTTTGAAAAGGCCATCAGTACTCATAATGGGCAACGATGCTAAGGCCAGTGGGATGTCGAAATTATACTAAAAGCAACCCCTCTGTACATCACTAGTTGTATCTGGATGGATAGTCTTCCTGCTATCACTGTATTTTCTCTCTGTATTTTTTTTGCTCCGTGAACGTAATAGAGTAAATTAACATGAGCCCAGTCTGTGATATCTCATCTTGTTCCCCTAGAATTAGTGTATAAATGTTTTTTTTCTTGTTTTATGATGTCTACCTACTCCTTTTGATTTTTTAGGGACATGTATTCTAAATTTTCTGTCAAACTCATGTACTAATTTGAAATCGAAACTTGGGGTAGCATGAAGAAGGCTGTAACACCAAGGTAGAAAAGTTTCGATCTTTTAACTATTTAGGAGGTGATCTAATTATAACAATTTGAGACTAACAAGTTTGTTTTCCCTGTGATTTTATGTTTGAGCCCTGTAGTTGCTAATATGATGATCACTGGAGACTTACATGGTCGTTAATTTTAAGACTTGTGAGATTAGTTGAGGTGCGCACAAGTTAGTCCGGACACCCACGTTAATAATAATAATAATAAAAAAGTTTCGATCTTTTCCTTTTTCTAAACTTTCTTTATGTAAGATGACCGATCCAAATCATTTTGCTAATTAAATTATAAATCCTCGAATGAACTTTAAGCAAATGGCGTGGTCCTGAACGCTCCAACTAGAATTTTCCTATTCGTGTAAAACCAGTTTGCTCGACACATTCAATTGATCAAATCCGAAGCTACAGTAAAGCCGCCGGGACAAAGTTGTTGCTATAAAGTCAAGGCCATAGACTACAGGTAATCTACAATGATAAAAATATCAACTAGTAAATAGAAAATCATAAACAAGAAAGGAGCCGCCGGTGGCACATTAATGACAAGTAGCCAAGAACATGTATTATAATACCAACAAAGCCGCCAGGGATGATGACATCTATAGATGGCTAGAGGCTCCAATGGAATATGCTACGTTTAAAAACTCGAACATTTAGCCTCATATTTAAAGAAAAAAAGAAAAGAAAAATAGGCGGTCTATAATATCTACAATTAAGGTCTGTTTGGTATTCCGTTATATACAAGGTTGAGTGAATTTTGAAATTTTTTTTATTTAAAATTAATTTTTTTTATCATTTGATGTGTTGATATCAAAAATAATTTTTAAAAAATAAAAAATATATTATTTGAATGTATTTTTAAATAAAAAATACTTCATTACCACACTCTTAAACACCCATGAATAAAACAAGAAAGCAGTATCCGAACACTGTACAAATTACTTAATGCACGCGTGCTATATCCATTGAATCTGAAATCTGAATGGTTCGGCAGCTCTAGCTAGTTGAATTTCTATAATACGTGCCGAGGATGCGGCAAATTGCCAATTAAGAAACACGGGGCTTTGTTTGTGGACAGCTGCACCAAGTGTGATTAGTACATGGCTGCAGCGGATTTTACAAGAAGTGTTAGTTTTTCAAGGAAAAAAAAAAGGGGGGCAAGGAATTGACTAAACCAATATGGTCATGTGGGAGTTGGGGAGATTTCCATTCATTGGCCACGTTGAAGATATTGCGTTACTGACTGTGAGTGAGGGCCCTTGAGGTTTCCATCACGATTGCTTATCGATATATA
>Ga0307514_10001321_pt1 | contig 31655 bp, 37 predicted proteins | sample 16_EM_MG_FD_203088 | JGI IMG/M metagenome (GOLD analysis project Ga0307514, IMG submission 203088) | Populus trichocarpa ectomycorrhiza microbial communities from riparian zone in the Pacific Northwest, United States - 16_EM | ecosystem: Host-associated > Plants > Roots > Unclassified | place... | reverse complement strand
GTTTTTAGAGGGAGCTCTTGTATAAGGACAAGAGGTTGAGTCTTAGGATAAGACGAGGAAAGAAAAAGAAGTTTAGTTAGGCGGCTGTATTTAAGTTAATAAAGTGTTTTATTGAAACGTGGCTTAATACCCCCGTAACAGAGACTAACCGTCCTCTCGAGTCAACATGGCTGCCCAATTACTGGGTCATTCAACCACATTGCTACGGCCCATGGTCCTTGCGAAGGTCCACTTCCCGTTACCTTTCGTCATTACTGACTAAGGCCCTCTGGCTTGTGTTTTAGTGGAGGGCTCGCGACACCCCCGCAAAGATCTGGAGCCTGCCGCATGCCACCATGGCTTATGCAACCGTGGGCCATCCAGTTCAAGAAACACTAACCAAACAGTACAAAGTACTGCCAAGAGGTGGCCTTCAACATATCTCTCACATTGGTTTACCCAATGGAGCATGTATCGGCTGGTTTTTAAAAGGACGCTTTGAGACTCTGTTCCTCTTTTCCCCGGGGCTCTATACCCAGGGCTTCTCTCGCGCGTGAATTCCTTTAGCGATAATCTTCCCTGATCAAGTCCGTGATAACCGATCCTTCGCCTTCCTCTTATTGAATGCCTTCCTATCCTTTCTAGATATCGATAAGAACTGTTCTGCCTCCTTGAGAACACGGGGCTGTTGATCCGGCTCTGAATCGTACTCCTCTTCTAGGTCGGGAGTCTCTTTCCCAACTTGCTGGATCCTATCTGGATGTATATTATCGATTCCAGTATAAGGTCTTAGATCTTCTTGAACATCCCGGGGAGTAGGGGAAATTGATTTCTCTCGCTGACTGGAGTTGGTCCCAAGGTCTTCAGATAAAGCAGGAAACAATTCGGCACGTATCCTTGGATCTTCCTGAATGTCCCGAGGCATTACGGACACTCCTTGTTCTGAAGTTCCGACCGATGCTTCTCTGGATGCTCTTGGGAGGTTATCGATATATTCGATCAATCCTTGCTCTAATCCTAGAATAGAAGCTAGCTACCAAACGCACTGGGCCATGAAGATCTGCTGAGTGCTTCTGGCGTACGCAATAGTCATCTCGAGGGCGTATATTATAACGTCGTTGTCGTTCTCGAAGGTTATTGCCATAAGCTATCTGGGATAATACTGGTGCGGGGCTGCCGCTACACAAAGCTAATAGATTCTATGTATAAAGATAATAGGTATAGGTATCATAAAAATGCAATAATAAATAAGGATATTTCTCCGCTGGTAGGTATCGTCTTTTCTCTAGCTGTTCGAGCTTGTCTTCTTTATTGCCGGAACAATGTGATCTCTTTATAGCCTGTGCCCTACTACCTTCGGCCCAAGTCCTTGACACATCGCTATGATTAAATCCCTCAATGATAGCCACTTATCTGTGGGACTTATTGGCGATGCCCGGTAGATATCCTTGCGTCTTATTTGTTTGCGCCTGACGGATGTGCTCGCCCATCCCCACAGGAGACATGTATCATATCAGCTCATTAATCAGACCATACTTTAACTTCGACATATGTATTTCGTTGGCGATCGGTAGTTGGAACGCCTGCTCCCTGTAACAGGAAGACACGTCGCACATGCTATGCCAATGTAGATTGTATGCGCGTTAATCAAAAGGCCAATGCCACTGATTAAACATTGCAGAACCAACTCCTCAACTCAATGCCGGATATCCGCTTTTGGCTTATTACCAACGCCATAATCCCTCAGCCATAAGTGCTCAGGTGTTCATTAACCCGGACGTGCCCTGCATCTTCAACTATGAGAAACCAGAGAGCCCTGTACTAGCACGACTGCCATGTAACCTTTCCAACCACATAGTATCTGAGAATGAATCTGGTTGAGAACACTCGCTTGGCAGGACTGAGTCCTTTCGATCTGGCAGAAGTGTTGCATCATCAAATCAGCTGCCGCAGCACTTCGCTTTCAATGAATCCGCCAAGCCTCCGTGCTTGCCCAATCGAGACGTGATTAGCATGCCCCCGCTACAGGGCACACCGCATGGTGATAACCGTGAGGTTTTACCGAACCACTACACTGCTAGGAGAGAACTCCTAACAACATGGTCCAATATCGGAATGGCCTCAATACTTCCATGACATACTTCACAATCGTACATTCATCTTGAGTTGTGAACAGTGGCCGGTATTCGGTGTATTAAGGATGTTGAAGCCACTCAGGTGTGAATTCCCGTAATCGGTAGGCACGCTCAAGTCACACTAGTGTAGAGTTCCAATGTGTCTTCACATACATAATCGGAAGTACCGCAATGCGGACTTTGGCTTTTTGAAAGTCAATGAACTTGGTTGGACAACCAGGTGTCAGCGTAATCAATACAGGAAGCATTCTCTGCTTTATAAAGTTCAGTTTCAGGACTTTCAAAATATCATGAAATACATACTTTCTCAATTATCGTGGCCAAACCAGGTCTCACAGCCAACACCTTATTGATTCGAGCATTGCCCTCTTTTCGAAGTCTTTGACTCTTCCGGATGTCCATGCTTTCATTCTCTTCAAATTGCCGATCGCGCTGATGGGCTTCCCAAGACTTGGTGCGGCCTTTTACACCGAGACTGCTCATGAATGCACCTAAAGCCAGCTGTATGACGTGTGCCATGCACGGTATGTGGTTCCTCAACGTAGGCCACTCGATTCCAGAGGCCTCAAGCATTGATTGCGGCTCGCGTGTCATGGAGTAATTTGAGGAAGCATCATCTGTCGTAATACCAAGCAAACGGCCGTCAGTGAGTTCAAAACGATCCACCACATCCTTCAAATGTACAGCTAGCCTTGCTCCAGTATGTTGGCCCTTGACCTATCATCCTTGATTAGCTTTCAAAATGGGAAAAGAACAGGCGATCAACCTCATCGAAAGCGAGTTGAACTTCCCATAATGCCCAATTTCAATCCATATAGTCAGCAATGACCAACGTGATAGCCAATTTGGTCCTTGATGTCCATCCGTCCAAAGCTAAACTAACTTTGTTTCGTGACGGCAATTGCTTCTTAATTGCATCCACTGTCAGTGCATGTTCCCTATGGCAAATGTTGCTCAGGGTTGTAGCGGATGGCAGCACTGGATCTTCGCGTAACGCCTTATATGACCGCAGTAGCTCGAGATTCGATATAGCATTCTATGGAATATGTGCCGAAACAAATCCTTACATGAGGTATCGATTCCACGTGTCTTGGTGAAATTCGGAGGTGTCAAAGTCCTTATCTGCCAATTTGGAACGTTTTGTCTGCCATTTCAATCAATATGGATCAAACTGGATGTCAAATCTGATTTTCCTCTGCAAACTTACTATTGTGATTCCTCAACTTCCTTGCCGCTTCAAGATGGCTCAAGCTGTTTCATCAACTGTCATACTAATCAATGCAGTAACTTCTGTCTCTGTTAATTCGTTTAACTTTGCGATGTGAGCTTTTACAACCAAGTGTTTCCTCATGGAGCTGGTCCCATATTCTGATAGATGGCAAAGAACTTGATGACAAACGATACATATGTTGCCAGGGCTGCTGGTCGCTTCAATTCCGCAGTGTAAATTGACTCGCCACGACTGCGCATGTCTAGAATTATTGCAAGCAATAGGCAACTTCGAGCTTTTATCCATTGAAGCCCACCACGCATCAAAAATGATTTGCACTGTAAAGTTGCTCAAATCACGAATACAGACACATTCATTTGTGGAAGAGATCATAAGCTCGAGTAAAGAGGTGTTCAAAGATTTGGAATCTGACATGGCTGTAAGAATTAGAATGCTGGTTGATCCGACTCGAAAGACTGGCGAAAGTAATGATACAGTAAAGCACACTGCGAGTTCTCAAATTTCAACTCTACAACTACAAGCAAAAAAATCAGATCTGTAAGACATTGCATGCATATTTGTGAAGTTGTATACAAGGATAGATTGTGAAGGCTGACTACGTAAAACTCGATTTAGGAACAGCACAATGCAGTTCATTGCTGTGTAGCGTGCTGAGCATCCACCAAAACTGTTGACAATGTGTGGGCGCTCAATTGTAGGAGGCAGACACGATATCATCACTAGCATTTTTGCCATTCAAGGCTGCCGATAAGTTCATTGTGGGTTATCTGCGTTCCATTCCCGTTAGATTATCGAAGTTGCAAGATCAAAAATTGTTGAAGCTCCATTGACATTCATTTTGGGACATGGTTACGATCTTGTCGGAAGCATTGTTGGCTAGAAAGGTGGCTGATAGTTCGATTATGGGTCAATGTCGCTGCACAACCGTTGCCTGTTCCAAGATGCAAGGCCAGAAGTCATTGACGCTCCGTTGACGCTCATTTTTAGGACATAGTAGCCATGTTGTCGCGACTATTTTCGCGTAGAATGGCGGCCGATAGTTCAATGATAGTTCAATGTCGCCACCCAGCCCTTGCATTTTCCAAGATGCAATGCCTAAAGTCGTTGACGCTCTGTTGATACTCATGTTTAGGATATAGTCCCGATGGTGTCACAAACATGTTTTGCCTAGAAAGGTGGGCGATAGTTCGATTATGTGTCAAGGATGCAGCAAAACCCTCTGGATTTTCAATGATGCAATGCCAAAAATTGTTGACGCTCTGTTGACACTCATTTTTAGGAGGTAGTAGCGATATCGTCTGTAGCATTTTTGCCCATAATGGCCGCCAATATTATTATTATGGCTAAATAACGTTGCACAGCCCAGTTATTATCCAGGATGTAAGACCAGAAATTGTTGACGCTCCGTTGACGCTCATTTCTATGATGGGGCAATGTGCATGTGGCTTGCCATTTTCCCTACTAAGCCGGCCAATACTTCTTCTTTGGATGGATGCAACTATGCAGCCGGGTGATTGCTGAATAGATATGACTATAAATCGTTGACGCTGTGTTGATGCTCACCTCTGAGCTTACCTTAGAGACCTACTAACATTCATTGGGTCTCAACAATTGTACAAAAAATGCATACAGCCTCTATTGGCAGCCAGTATACAGTGTCTATGTAATATCATTTGAATCCAAAATCTTCGAGAAATCTCAGTTTCTGAGCCACCACTATACACGTCATTTACATGATTAGTGGCGTAGGTCCATCACGTTTCAACGCTTTCGGCCAGCAATTTCACGGCAGAACACTCCATGCACTAATTTTAGATATTTATAGGCTGACTTCCTTACCATTCCTTATCCAGCTCATTCGCCTCAATTTCCATGACGTACCATAAGCAGTTTTCAATATCGCGACCATGTGCAGGAGGTCTGAGCACAGAGAAATATAGTTGGCTACATCGATTTATGCAGCCTGTCAGCTGTCATTTGTCTGAGTTTCGCATTTGCTTGGACTTCTCCTTCTATGAGTCATATGACATCACTGATTTAAACTCTGTTAGTAAAGTTCGTCTCATATTTAGATTTTGCTTTATCATTTATCAGTAACAGGCAACACCATATAAACATTATCGTTTGTCAATAAACCTGTTTTGGAGTCTAGAACATTTGGATGGCCCGTACGACCCTTGCAGACACACTGACGAATAATCCTGCCTCACAATTTGTTCACTAAAATCCTGAAAAAGCTGACACATAACAAAACAGGTTCACAAATTGCTTTTACATGAGATACATCATCAAAAATACCGATTTGGGTATCTACACTTCCGGTGATGCAGGAACCGTCACCATGTCTTCGTCCGAATCCGATATCTATATGGTAATTAGCTAGGGACGCTATATGCAGGGGTAAAAGCTTACAAGTTGAACTGGCTTCGCAATGTCTATCTGTGACGAATCGGGCACAGCAGTGGGTATCGGCGGTACTATGTGATTGTCTGCCTGTGGTTTCTCCGAACCCAGCCTCATTTGACAACTTCCCCGTCGAGACGTCACTTGCGGCATTTGTGATTGTCTGGGGACAATATCAAGAGCCTGCATAAGCACTCCAAATGTTATCGGTGATGGTTTGGCTGCAGTCGAGTCTGTTTGGGGCTTCACAACAGCTACAACATTCAATTCAGTTGTCCTGTACTTCGTATCTTTATCACGGAAGTAGTCGGCCGCGTCCCCCCATCCTGGTTGCATCAGTTTGTCAGGCCTCATCTGCTTTTGCCGAAAGCTCTCCATGTGGTACTGTACCATTTTGGAGATTGTGCCCATCACCCAGCCAGGTTCGTCATCCTCGCTCAGTTTGCCATGCCCTGTATCTTCTTCATCATCATCCTCGTCTTCCCCATTCTCCTCATCTTCGGAACTTGTAAGATCACTCAGCCTGTCTTCGATAGCATTCAACATCTCCTCAAATGATATTTCAGGCTTCGTGGTTGTCAATCGTCCCTTTTCAACATTGCCCATATGTTCCCCCTCTTGCATCATCGTCGTCTCTGCATCTTGAACTCGCTTTCTTGCCACTGCGGTCTCTTGCTCCAGATAATCATCGATCCATTTCTCTCTCTCTTCGTTGCTTAAAAAGTGCGTTTCCCGTTGTTTCTCCGCCGCAAGCTTCTTTTTGGATCGTAAGCTGTGCAATGCTCCTGATGCTCGGACCCTTTCTGCCTCCAAGCAACTATTGCCTTTATTTGCCTGATGACGTCGTCATGTGGAATGCTTCATCGAGTTGCCATATTTGCCTGCTAGAAGTGGCGAAAGATTCTTTTTCGGAGCATTGAATGTTGTATTGTCTGTTGACCTTGTTGTTGGGCGAGATGTTGGATGTTGCAAGAAATGGACCACATGGAGGCAAGCTGCGTCTTTTATGTCAAGGTTGGTAGGTTTGATCAATTCGAACAGAGCAAAATCAGCGTTTTGACCGTCACATCTTTGGGAATAGTCATGCTAACAGTACATTATGACCTCATAGTTAATGTGTGATTCATATAAGATACTGGCAATGTCTTGAGACAAACATCACCAGACGTCCTTTCTGTTGAAGAATGACCTTTTTATATCTATCAAACATGAGATATCAGCTGTCGTTTATCTCGATGTATCCCTGTATACAAACGAACAACATCGGACCGACTTACTGAAAATGCCTGACTGTTGAAATCCCCTGCAGCTATACGCAGCAGGATTCAGCTTGAATTGAACATGCAAGTTGGCTGTCACTCATTCCATTTTGACTTGTAGCTCACGATATAATCTTCAGCACTTCCCCTTCTTTTCGTGATCATCTTCCTTAAGTTTCTACAACAGCAGGCCATGGCTTCCGAAATACTTCCTCCAGGTGCGATTGGAGCCGAATCGAGCCAAATGATAGATGCTTCACGCTATGCGCCACTTGGCGAGACACAGCAGCAACGCAGACAGCAGTTGGTTCACCGCAGCGCTGCTATTGTAGCCACCGAAAATATCACCCAGGACTCACATTGAAAAAAGGTATGTAAAACCGGAAGCAGCAAGAATAAGAAGCATTATGCGGTTGGATGTGAGTCAATTCATACCTGAGTAGACGAAAGTCAACAATGAATATAACGTACAGCTGCGGTACGCAGAGAGCTACGTGACCAATTTGTCGCTTCCCGTAACAGCAAATCTCCATAGTCGACAAAGGCATTTGTCCGCACAGTCCGTGAAATTGAACATCACCATGTTCTCAGTTCTGGGATTTTCACAGACGAATTTCGTGATAAACGTCCCCGAGAATGGATGAAACAGGCTCTAAAGACCTTAGAGGAGGCTACGGAGTCGTATATAGTTGAGGTAATACCCGGATCTCACTGTAGAAGCAGCAACTAATTTCTTGGAGGTTTTCAACATGTCAGCTACTATGGCAAGACAAGGAGGTCGGGTACAGCTCGAACAGTCCGACATGCGTCTAGCCTTGATTATGGCCACAATGGCCAAAGGAGGGTTTTCACGCACCGCAATAGTGGAAACGCAACAACTAACCAAGAAACCTCGCGTCGAAGTCCGAGAAGAGAATAAGCGGGATGTTGAGTTTCGCGGACATAACTTGGTAAAGGCTGCGATCGAAAGACACCCGGCAATGTTTCGCGAAAATCAAACGGACGGCTACCTTCATTGCCAAAATGGCACCACAAAAAATCCACAGACATGCTGGAGTCGTAAAGGTAAGGGTGCACCTCCACCAAGATGGGCGTCACCTTGGCCCGAATCACCATCTGTGACATCTGATGATGATCAGAGCTCCGAAACCGAAGGTATGCCACCTGGATATGTGTATATACATACTCCGCTTCCCAATGCTCGATTTTTGCCAAGGATCGCATGCACGATAAAGATTTCATTCCAGATTTGCTGACTCATGATGGTCCATTCACAGGTTAGTACACTATCAGCTGCATGGTAATGCAGCTGACACCCATTTTGATGACGAGGGCAGCCATCTGAGTGAATCTGACAGCGAAGACGAGCGTTGACTGAAGCGAACGGGATTTTTGAGTATTATAATTATCTACAATTAGCGGACACTTTAAAGAATATTATAAAGGGTATATTTATATGCATCATTAAAGAACAATGTAGTAATAAAGGAGAACATACATGAATAGCACAGAACAGCTGCCACAAGACCCTTATTGATATACTATGCCAAAGTTAATGGTTCTATGTTGCGAATACACACGTGGCAAAATGAGCGTCAACAGAGCGTCAACAATGTTTGTCTTTGCATCATGGTTACTCTGCATGGCAATTGGTCGCAGAGATGCATAAATGACATACAGGCTGCCTTTATAGGCAAAAGAGAAATCGATATGCTCTCTGCCCTATTCTGAAACTCAGGGTCAACAGAGCGTCAACGACTTTTGGTCTTGTAAGTCAGGAAATTAATCAGAGACTTGGCCATCTTGATGCGTACTGAGAGTATTGGCCATGTTTATAGGCCAAAAAGAAAGCAACACGCTCCCTGCCCGATCATGATAATGAGCGTCAACGGAGCAACCACAATTTTTGGCCTTGCATTATGGTTAATCAAAGCGCTCTGTGGCCGTTAATGGCTATATACAAAGTTGTGACCAGTTTTATAGGCTAAAACGCTCAGTATCACTGGGTTGCAGCTTTGAAAATGAACTAAATTGTGGTTGTCCAGGAGGCTGTCAGGGGAACGTTGCTTGCTATCTGCCTATAAAGGCTGCCAATTCTCGGTATATAGATGTCTGCGATCATTCGCCAATTAGATTACTCAAGATGCAAGACTGAAAATGGTTGACACTCCATTGACGCTCATTTTCAGAATGGGGCAGGGAGTGTGTCACTCTCTCTTTTGCATATAAAGGCAGCCTATACCTCATTTATGAACGTCTGCATCCAATTGCCACTCAGATAACCCAAGGTGCAAGACCAAAAATCATTGACTCGCCGTTGACTCTCATTTTCAGGATGGGGCAGGGAGTGGTTCTCACTTGTTTTTGAATATAAAGGCGGCCAATACATCAGAAAAGGACAAGGATATACCAATGTCAATATTTTGCGATTACTAATAGCATATCTGAATACGACCATACATAGAAATACCTGAATACCGGAACCGGAGATTGGAACCGACGGGTCTAGCCAAACGCAGCAAATCCCGCGCGTTGATGGGTATGGGTCCGGGTTTGGTCTGCCAAGATGCAGCGGATCGGGTTTTTTGATCGGTTTGGAACCGAACCGAACTATTTTAGCGGTTTGAACCCGGACCGCTGGCTGGTTACTCGGACCTGTTGCTAATACTAGCAAGGTCACCGGTGTGGAGTAACGAATCAATTGTAAAGGTTTAATAGATAGAATTCTTATTAATATTTGAAGATCGTCTTGAGTGTTCTGTTTGTTGACTGCGGATTGCTGCTTGAACTTGTTCTTCTCATTGCCAGTGCAATGCCATCTCTTTATAGTCGTCTTTGAAGGATTGTACAGCCATACTTTGACACAATGACAACACTGCTCATAATAGTGCTATCATGGTATGTCATGCCATTTCAGCATGCGTCCAACAATAACTTGCCACGCATTCCAATAGATTATCGTGTTCATGTAGATGAGATAATAAAGCCTTATGCTCCTGATAAGAATCAGGCCATCCATCGCATGATATCATGGCGGACAATGTGTCAGCTAGAACTTGAACTTAGACATCTCGCAATCCGATTGCCTCAGGAGTTGGAACATCTGCTGTTCTTGGTCGGCAGTGCTAATTGCAAATTAATTCCTTCCCATAGAGGAAATTTGGCTGGCGTCATAGATTCAATCGGTGACCAACCGATTCTATGCCAACATAGAACTTGACGCGTCACCTCATATCGAATATGAGTCTGACTTTGCAATGTATACTAACTCCAACTAATGAGCAGGGTTGCTTCAGACCTCATATCTTCAGCCAACGTGATAATTCCCTCAGTCACGTCATGCTTAGGCCAAAACCATTCTCTCTGGCTGGAGAGTATCCAGGTAGTTCTTATTGCCTGTGGCAATATGCCACAAGTCCCACATACTCACTAATTGACTATCAACTGCTGTGCTTATGTGTCGGAGTGATCTCCAGTCCAATTAAGAATGCCCTGCTAGTATCTATGAAATGAATATGGTTCAACGCAATACGCTCGGCAGGAGTAGTCTCCTTTTGATCTGGCCGTAGAGTGGCATCATCTTTTGAGAATCCACTAAGCAATGAGACATGCTTATTCAATCAACACACAAGTCCAATGTATTCCCGCTAAAGGACATAGGAATGGCGAACATTCAACGCCCTCAATAGGAGTGAAGCACGTCACGTGACTATACCGAGTGTAACTCCATGACATGTATTCATTTCAGGCTATCGCAAGGAGTGATAGCAAAGGTCCGGGTTACCCGGACCGCACTCAAAACTGCCGGGTTCTGGGCCGGGTTGGAACCGGACCGCGGTTTCACTTCGTGGGTTCTACAACTTTCACTCAAATTAAGTATTTCATTTGTCATCATATCGCGACATAATCTATATGTGAAATATGCCGTTTGATGCCCTCTTTCAACTCCTGTTCACTGGTTTATAATAGGATCAATATTCGTTGAGTCGCAGTGAAATTAAGACGAAAATCACGCCAAAATGACCAGTTTTCCATCGCGTCTCAACCAATATTAATCTGATTGCAAATCAGAGAACGGAAGATGAAAGACAGCATCACAATGTACATTTCAGATATAGATTATGTCGCAATATAATAAGAACTCAAATCCTTTATTGGAGCAAGAAATGTTGAGTTCTGAGGAGCGGGTTTTGTGTGGAAACCCATTGCTAACACTAATTGCAAGTACCATTATCGCTGTGAAGGGAAAACCACTAACATCCTACTACTCTAGTAGGATTTCTCTCATCCTCCTTCACTTATTTGCACTCTGTTCCATCACCCTCTCATTTTCAGAATCACTTGGATCTCCAACAGCATACCACATCTGCATTCAGCTCGTCACGGCAATTGTTTTGCACTCTTGTAAGACCCTCCGATGCCCACTGTCTGATTTATGGTCTTCACTTTTCGTTATGTTCATACCTTAAATGAACTGTGCGTTCTCCTTGGATAATGACCCAGTAACTTTATAGTGGTGTACAACAACTATATCAACAACAAACGAGTGAGATATGACTGCAGAGCATCCAGTAAGTTGTTTTTTTGATGAATTTAAGTTATCAGTCAACGAATCAAGGCACCTGGATGATACTACGCACATTGTTTCCTAGCTGAATAGCAGCCAAGATGATGTCGCCAGATCAAGATAACCCCTCCAAGCCCACATATATATTTTCCTTGCCTGCCCACATTACTTACAATCTCCACAACCTTCAACACACTCTACTCACCTCTGCTAGCGCATGGCATCACCCTTGACAATATATTCAACACTCCCAATGCTTGTTTAGAGTAACAAGCATTTGCTATCCACCACTCAATCATTGACCACCTTTGAGAACCTAAAATGCAATGTATTGCCTTCTTGTTGGCAAAATAAGTAGTCACAGATGCTAATACAATCCAGATGCCGACAGAACAAGTCCCCCTCTGGGCCGAGAACACTGGTATTGGAGTCAGCCAATGGGAAGCTGAAACCATCGGGATTTGGCAGGTGGTGGGAGGAAAAAAAGATAATGGAATGATAATAGATGGAGAGAGTGGGTCTGTGGGATTGACAAGTCCATGAGCTCGAGAACCAAGCTGGGCACCGAACCCAAGCAATGGGATCTCCTAATGAATCTTTGCATCACTGGAATGAGTGATCTGGCATCTAAAAGGCCACATTGGAAATGCTACATGGCAGACAACACTATCCACGATGGTCAGAAACTCAAGGCAGTACTTGCCATATTCGCTGCCTTTGGCCTTTACCGGAGGAAGAATAGGATTGACAACACCTTCAGCGAAAAATAATTACAACCGGGCGGAATGGCTCCGTCAGAGTGGACATGGTCCGTTAGAGCCGTCAGAGACATCGCTGTGGCGGCTAACTCCACGCCCGCCGTCAATACCACGCGTCGCGTTGCATATCGCCCTCCCATCGCAGTTTCAGCGTTTCTTCTCACTGTGTCGGTCTCCTATTTTAAATGAACACTCTGGCATTGAAGAACAACGGTGACCATATGTAGGAATGGATTCATTGGGCACAGGCTTGCATCGGGATTGCAATGTGATGGGTGACGCAGCGAAAACCTCTCCTCGCCTTCCTTCTACCTGACCGCAAAATGCAATTATCTGTTTACAAATTATACACATCATTCCAAGTCGCCAGATCTATGTGGCTATTGACAATCTAGCGTTCGTTTCTTCTGTCTCCTGTCTTACTACGAGGAGCTATCGCTGGAACTACGTGCGTACAGCCGACGATGTTTCCCACGCTGAATACTTGCAAAGCAACTGCTGCCGGTGCTTTTCTCACTTGTACAAATTTTGAGAGGGGATCCAAGTTACCCAAGTTGTCAGGTATTGTGGTGAGTGGTAGGGCTAACCAGTACTCAACGAAAGCTCCATCCTCGTGCAAGGGCTTAATTTTGAATAGTCATTGCAGTTGCCACAGGAGATGACCATTCAGCGCACCATACCATCTACCTGGACATTGCTTTGCCCTCACACAGTCGTTCTGTCGGTCCCCTCCGCGCCAGCTCTTGCTTCCTGTGCATTGACAAATCTGAGATATGCGTTCACCTTCAAAATCCTCAACTTGAACCTTAATACCATGGTAAATAAAGAGCTCCATTTTGTGCAGTTGTTCATCCGATATATACGTGTTGTTACGACTCTTATGCTTGAGAAACTTCCACGTGCTGTTGTATATTGTCGTGCGATGCGTTACATCTTTCCTATTCTCGAGTAATGCTCTGAAAACTTTAATCATAGCGTCAGAATGCATTCCATCACGGCGGTTCTGGGGCCCCATGGATTCGGGCATCACATATAACTGGTAGCCCAGGGGGGCAGCCAGATCAGCACCGGAAGGGAGGACTTTCCAGGTGGCAGCGCTGTTCTCCCGACGCTGAGCAAGGGCTTGGAAATGGAGCTCTCTGCTTTTGAAGCAGAGAATGCGACACTGAAAGGTGATTACTTGCGGCAGGTAGTTGAGATTGTGATTGGAGGAGTTCCAACTGTCCTTGATATTCATTTTATGTGCGTCTTCATGTCTCTCGGCACAATACTGTTGCAAGGCTCCTTATCGACGAATCTGTTCGACCTGGTGAGACATCAAGTGGATCTTCGGAAAGTTGAAGTCGGCATCTAACTCCTTGGAAACATCTATCTCGTGGCTGATATAATCCCGCCAGGCGTTCATTTCGTGCTGCTTTTTGGACGGAGTCAAAGTTTCAGCATTTGTTTCCTCGTCTACAATTGGCTTCTTCACTAGCTCCATCCTCAGGGCATTGGCTTTGGCCTTCGCCTTTTTGCTGGCTCGCCCAAGTAAGAAAACATCTTTGAACATGTGAAAATGACACAAGGCGTCTTCCATGTAGCTCAATGTTGCATCATGGTGAGATTTATATAGAGCATACATATAGAATTCTAACAATGCCTGTGTGCACTCAATTGCGCGATTGAATATGGGACGCTGAGCGGGGCTTCTGCCTCATAGAGACTGGGTTACAACTCCAAGCAGGTACCAGCTCATTTCCTTCATCTCCTTCCCATTCCATTGAGAAACTTTCTCATATGACTTAGTTTTTGGTGTGAGGTCTTGGTAAGCAGGCACGGATAACCATAGTGCATTGTACTTGTCGAGCCTTTCATGCGTCCTCATGAAGTGCAAAATCCACTTCTGGAGGTGATCAAGCATACCGATCTGCATGGTATGGAGGAGGTCGGGCTTCGGAAATTTGCTCATGATACAGGGAATATGTCGAAACACGTTGAATCCTCAGTGAACATAGCACAACCAGAGGTCGGCATCGGCTACCTTGGTGTTGAGCGTTTGATATAGGTTGTGATTCCGCCGGGGGTGTTACTTGTCAGGAGGGACATAATCTCCAAGTTCGTACTTTGTCCACTCGCACCAAAAATAGACATGTCGCTCAAGATGATGTAGGTCGCTATACTCAGGCCAATCTGCAAGCCATGCTGCTAAAACTGGTTTGCAACGCCTAAAGTTGCCATCTGCACAGAGAACGTTGTAATACCCGCTCTCGGTGCTGCGATTTTGTTTAAAGGTCAGAGGGTGGAGTATCCGCCGCAGTACCTTGTTCAGCACCTCTCGGATTGTTTGCCGCTGCTCATCCAGCCTCTTCTGAGAAATATTGCGGTTCTTGATCGGAATAGGCAGGAGAGCGACCATTACGACGCTGTGCGTTAAGGGCATCTGGCGGAGCTTCCAAGATAGATTGCCAATTGTCATCTATACCGGCCACTTTTTCTTGTCGCCAGCAAAATTTGAGAGATGCGTTCCGTCAGACATGAAGATCACGGGAACCAGTATATCCCCCACTCTGAGCGTTGACTTAATGTCGGTTAGCACTTCATCATACTCAGGTATCTCTCCTTACCTGTGTCTCCCACCACCAGTCTGCAGTGTACATTTCGGTATAGAGGCATTTCGGTGGCGTATCGCCGTTAAAGCAACGCTGAGGGGCGTAAATCAGATGCTCGGCGTACGCTGTCTGATGCATCAACCATCTCATGCTTCTGATAATGTCTCGACTCCAGTATTTGATAGGGCGTTGGTGATTGATATTCCATTTCATATCATCGAGAGTGTGTAATTCCCACTCCCTGAGAGCCTGATCATCTGGCATGCTAGGCACGAGCTTCTGGACGCCATCACCTTTTCTGAAGCTTGGGAAACGGAGAGCGGTGTTTTCTTCCTTCAGCACGTTGTCATAGTACATCTTCATGCCCTTCTTCTTGATCCCACACTGCATATATTTGTCCTCTTTACGCGTTGCAAACAGGTAGTAGGGATTGTTTTGCCGGTTCGTCTCAAGAAAACCCTGAGCGTCGCGTTTCCATGGCTCAGCAATGTAATCGCTCAGCGGAGCACCGGCGCCGTGGTATGTTTCAGTCCGTGGCAGAAGAGGCGGCGGTGGTTATGACTCCAAGTCTTCGATGTGTTCAAGGTGTTCGAGGTAGGGAAATGTGTCCCAGTCTTCAACTGAATCTTTGTTAGTGTTTAATTCACGCCGCTGAGCGGGTTCAATGCGTCGGGGCTTGCTGCGAATAGTCAGATGCTTCTGGCGTGCAACTTGAAGGTGTTCAGGATGGTGTAAATTGATAAATTTAAGTCGCCAGCTGTCTAAGGTGTTAGGGGTTCCCCATTAGCAGCGATAATGATACTTGATTAAAAATACTTGATGCGTACATATCTAAGAAATGCATAATACCTATGCATGTATTGTTCAAGTGGTCAGTAATGTGCTGTTTAGCGGGATTTCACATTACTCGCGTGAAGCGTGGGTACTATGTTCACACCTGGATACTTTGCAGGACATGCATGGTAATCATGCACGTCAGTCGATACTCAGACACAATTAAGAGCACACTTCCCTCCAACCTGTAACAGGCTAGGGTTCCGGGGAAGTACGTTCCAGTCTGGAGAAAAGTCTCGACCTTAGCATGACGTGACTGAGGGATTAATGACATAGGCGTTGGCCTAGAGCGAGCACCTCTCGTTGGCTCGAGTGGTCTGGATTGCAATGTAACCTCCTATTGGATATGAGCTTACGCGTCAATAATCTACATTGGCATACTATCGGTTGGTCGCCGATTAAGTCTATGACGCAATTAAATAACTCACTTGCATGAGGGATTTAAGAGGCGATAAACATAACCAACTTAGTTGGTAGATGTTCCAACAATCGACTCGCGCGTGTTCAAAAGATGTCTGAGATAGAAAAGGATAAGTTGATATCGCGCAATGGATGGCCTGATGGTAATCAGGAGAGTAACGCTTTCAAACCACATTGTAAGGACACGACTATCAGAGAGTTCGGGGCAAGTTATTACCGGGAGCTAGCAGGGTGTGGCCGAGATAACGCTATCACACCTGAGGAAGAATGACCGCTATAAAGACCCAGTGCTGGTTGAAGGAATAGAGGGACATCAGCGAGAAAATCAGCTTTCAGAGAACACCGAAGACGATTATAAAATATTATTCGGAATTCTATCGATTACTATAAACCATTACTTCTCTCATTCATCTCCGAGATCAGGCAACTTATGACTGGTCAACGACTGACACAATCCGAATACGCTATCCAACAGGTTGTCGTATTATTCAGCGAACTACTCTCTCAACTGGCCGAAGCTGGTTTAACTCTCACCTACTGAGACGTTTTTCCTTTCTGCGAACTCGAAGGTATCGACTTCCTGGTATTGGGGTATATGAGTACTGGACTATCACCATTGGAGGAGTGGGCACAGGAGTGGTTGCACGAAGGGGAAATCTAATCTCCCTATACGAGGAAGAAGGACTTTGGAGAAGGTTCGATTCAGGGCGCTCTTGTGTCTCGGTACAACAGGTTGAGTCTTAGGATACGCCGAGGAGAGAAAGAGATTTTTAGATAGGTGGTCGTACTTAATTCAATAAATGTTGTATTGATTATTGGGATTAAAAACCCCCGTAACATGAGGTGAACTTCTTTTGGCATGAACATTTGGGGCAACGGAAAAGCGTCTTCCCTGGCATTGTCGACGACATGCGAGGAGTGGAGTATTCACTCTAGAAAGGGATGAAAGTTGGTACTGGGTCTGAGAAGTCTGGTGTGGGTATAAGCTCACGATACTTGAAAGATTTATTGATTCTCAACACCATTACCAGGAAGTTCCTTACACGCCAGGAGTTGCAAAAACACTGCATGCACAATATCCCATAATACAATGAATAAATAAAAAATAAACCCTGAGCAATCCAAAAACCTCACGACGCGTGTAATAATCAATGCCTGAGATAAATAGATTAGAAAAACGGAAACGAACAAGCCCACAACCCTAACCTAAACGATCAAAACACCTCCACACGTGCCTCAATCAGTGCCTGAGATGAATAGATTACAGCAAAGGAAACTCACATGACAAAAACCTGACCCTAACCCGAACGCACGGCTCCTCTGCAACACGAGGACTGGTTCACTCCTCCCCTACTGAGCCATCCGGGCACGCCTCAGGGAGAGGGACATCGGGGAGAGCGACATCCGCGAGAGCGACATCAGCGAGAGCGATATCTAGGAGAGGGATATCCGGGAGAGGGACATCCGGGAGAGGGACATCCGGGTGAGGGACATCCGGGAGAGTGACATCGAGGAGACTGTCGCCACCTACCAATTCGCTGAGAAGCTGCTGCTCCACATCATCATGCGAGGTATTTCCGGCTGCCTCAGCTTCTCCCAGAGTTGGCCCAGCGGGGCGAGGTTTTCGCGGTGTCACAAGACCCAAAAACTCCAGCCCACTGAGGGTGTGAGTCTCCAGAGTTGGTGGTCGTGGGCGAGGCTCCAGGGTTTATGGCCGTGGGGGAGGCACCGGAGGGTGTGGCCATGGGGTATGCTCACGCATCTCCTGGCCTTGTTCAGGTAGCACGGTTGGTTGATCGTCTACCATAGTATCAGCATCGTCAGCCAATGTATTTACCATCTCTCCCTGGCGAATCGTCCGAGGTTCTTTACCATTATCCTTGTCCTCATCCTCATCCTCATCCTCCTCCTCATCCTCATCCACCTCCTCTTCCTCCTTCTCATCTTCACCCTCTTCATCTTCCACATCTTCACCGTTGCTTTCCATATCCACATCGCCATCTAAATCAAAGCCGTCCGGTGCCTCCACATCATCCTCCATGCGCATATCCACATCAGAATCAAGTTCGGAGTCATATTCGTCTTCTGACTCGGTAGAGTCGGTATCATTATCTGAGGAAATTGACACAGCGGGCGATGCTTCTGGCTCTAAATATACCCACTCTAGTTAGCCCTCCGTGGCCAGGTCTGCCTCTGACATTTCCTTCTGCAAGTGTAAAGCAAAGGCACGAGAGATATCATCTCCCCCTGGGGTTTGTTTAACAATACCTTTCCCATTACTGTTTCCCTTCCCCTTCCCCTTCCATTTCCCCTTCCCGTCTACAGTCGCCTTCCCTTTCCCCTCCCTATCCTTTGTTCCCTCCTCTTTCCGGGACCCTTTCTTACCGCCCTGCATGTCCTCATCACCCTCGCAGTTGTCATTGTCATTGCCATCGCCAGGATGGCTCCTTCCACCGCTCCGCGCTCCGGGATCCGCCCAGTTCTCATCATCATCATCCTCGTCGATCATCTCATCCCAATTCAGTGGTCCAATTGCCATGAAGTCGCCTGGTTTGTATGGCCGGCAGCTTGGTGGCTCAATCTTTACCCGGAGATCATTGCTACCGTACCAAGAGAAACGCTTACAGGTGCGTTTAACTTTTCCCAAGCTGGTTGTCTGAGAATTGAAGCAATGAACCTGATCCCCTGAGGCATGGGGGTTGTCCCACCTCCAATTGTTCATTTGGTCGCTGGTTTTGTCAAACATTTGCCCCATATATGAGGGGAAGGCTGCCCACCACTCCCGAGAAGGCGAACTCCTGCTCCTGCGGTGCGGCCACATCAGCTGGAATTGTGAAAAGTGGCGAGTCGTAACTGGATCAAGAAAGATTATATCATCAAAGAGGTCCCATGCCCTGTCGTCCTTAACGCTGCAAACATTGAATATCCGTATGAGTCCACGGATGTGTTCCGAGATGAATCCCTTTATACGGTCCCAATTCAGTGACAAGCATCCATTTATAACCGATGTCGGCATGTTTGCGCTAGCCTTCCCCTCTCCTTTGCTGCTGCCCTTTGGTGCCAGCGCTGTGAGTTGAAAATGAATCTACATCCGAAACGTTAGCATTATGATACAGTTGCATGTGACAGAAGGAAACCCAGACGGAAAGTACAAAGTTGTGTAGGTTGTTGGGTGTGTTTTGGAACAAGAGGCGTTGTTTTGTGCAAGTCACGTGAGGTCGAGATCAGGATGCTGTCGGTGTGTATAATACGGGAGGAAAAGAGAATGGAGGTGTAGGCGGGAAGAAGGGATATATATACCTTAGTTCCGGCGATTTCTTAGTTCAATTTGTGAGTTTCGTTGGTCAACGAACACAAAACAGCCCAGAATTCATCTTGCAGAACCACCAGGCACCTCATGAAGAACAAGCCTCGAGATGAGATTAAGTACTCGCGGAGAGGATAGGTTACAACGCTGGGCATTGGGTTTGCATTACAGATCATTGTTACCACTCAGACCTCATACATCTCGGAGGAAACTGAGTTGTTCTCAGTTTGTCCCAACTGTGCAACCATCCAACACGGCTACCAACGCCTAGCAGTGGGAAAACCACACGGAACTGATGTCATAGGATAGGGAATACATCATTGTTCGCTCTGGGATGCTTTTAGCTCTGCCAAAGGGGGATTTCCATCGGGAAGTTGAAGATATACACAATCGATGGTTCAAAGTATTGTGCGAAGAACGAGTGCAATTCAATGATAATCGCGCCAAGATGGCATAAACACCCTTCAAGCGGTGCAAATAGACCTTCAGACGTTGCTGTAACAGTGAATATCAATGCTTAGTTTAATCTGATTTTAATCTGATGGCAGTTAACCCCATAATTGAATGCATTTGAAGGGATCTCGTCACTGAGTATTGTCACGGTTTAGAGTCTAGCGCGGTCTATACTGCACCTCCCTTATTTGTCGAATCCCTCCATGGTCGCTCAAATAGGTCTCTCCCTCGCCTGCTGTTGCATATGCATACAGAGGAAATTATTCCTACAGTCTTAATGTTGAACATCCATATCGGATGATGCCTTCCCAAAGCCCTGACCTTGTCACGGCTAGGGTTGTACAAAATGTTCAAAGTCTTCCTAAACGTCAGAATCAACAAAAGCGTGGGTCTTCGGGGAATTCCCAACTTCCCCCTGCTGAGAGATGCGTTTCCGTACTGGCTGGCGAGAGGGATTCCTCTCAAGGAGGGAGTTCCATAGCCTCTATAATCCAAGGTCAGAACTCCACCCCCTCATCATCGCTGAACAATTCTCGCATTGCAGATATCACTCAACGCATGACTTCCACCCTGTCCACTACACAGCGACGGGCAATAATTACTCCATCTGTCATGCCGGGTAGAAGCAGTCGTAACACCCCAACACCCAGCAGAATCATACAGACAGACTCAACGCGTCGCGTTGTATCCAGCCCGGCATCCGGCATTGCTAGCACTCCCACTCCTCTCAGTGGTCTTGCAAACCTGCCTACCCCCATCCCTAATCCAGAAGCCCACGCAATCATTACAAATCCACTACGAACGCGAGCTACAGAAAGGAATCAAAGACGGAGGCAGTGGCAATTGCGAACACAGGCGGTGTCTACACCTCGAACAGTGGTCTCCGGCAGTGGCAGCATCCATCAATTTGGTCTGTCCGACATGACTGGTCTTGTATTTGCAACAGGCAGGCTCCTGGAGATCTACATGTGGAACAGACGGCCGTTTATGAGGGCAAGCGACTTGGAGACCGTAAGTTATGCAACGCGACGCGTTGTGAAAGCATTAGCTGAAGCCCCACACTGGCAGATAATAGACATGTACTGGAACACCGCAATGTAGCAAAACAACATTAGGTCCATAGCATTTGAGGCACGCACAAAGGAGATCTTGAAAGAGGTATGCTGAAGCAACGGCCCATGTTGGATATTACACGCTCAAACCAGTACCATGTTCACACAAAAGTTGATAAGGTTAAGTTCCATTTTATTCAATCAGCAAGGGACAATATAGCAGCGCGATATGATCCTCACCGCTTTGAATACGACGCAGAGCGTTTGGAATTCATTAATTCCCTTTTGGCAGACAATAAGTATCCTTTTCCTGTAGCAGAGCGTGTGGAAGGTGGTGTACGCGGTCCAAATCCAGCACAGAGAGTGTCGAAAGATGCTAACGAATGGTCAACGTCCACTTTACTTCCTGGCGGAAGCATTCCCACAGTTTATCTACATCAAATTTTATCATCCGGCGAATAACCGCGGTAAGTAAGCTGATGGATTTTATAATTCCCTGATTGACGACAAGGACGGTCATATACCCTCGCCACTGATCACGTTTACCTGCACCGCGTTGCGCCATGCTCTCCTGCAGTGGCAACAGAACAAAGGGGTTCATCCGAAAGCTTCCAAGTCAAAGCTGGAAGCAGACAGAGCTGATCGCTCGAACTACTTCAATTACAAGAATGATGGTGGTAAGAATGCATCCTGCCGCGGTGCGCAAGTTGTTAACCTCGCCTGGCGTTGCAGACACATATACATTCTTGATGAATTCCTGGAACACACTACTGGAGAGCTACCAACAGAGGGTGTATGACAACACTATTGCTACAGTCAAGCATTAGATCCAGGAGGCGGAGAACCCAACGCCTGCCGTGGTGATCAGCGTGGAAGCAGCACGTGTTGACAATGCTATTCGTCTGGATTATTTGGACTCCGAAGTGGCCCTTGAGGAGCCTGCAATTGAAAGCACTGACCGAAACATCCCAAAAGACAACAAATGCACAGATGACGAACTTCATTTCGGGATGCCAGGGGCCAGCGGGGATTACGATGATGAAGGTGATGAAAGCGACATGCGCGATGCCATCCTCACCCCCAGCCAGCGACGATGGCCCGCGACTGAACTCCAGAGGTTTGACCTGGGAACCGGTGATGTCGACGGATATGAGGGCGAGGATGGCGACGATGCGGATGCGTATGAGGAGGAAGAAGCATTGCAAACCGATGATGAATCAACGCACAATATGGAGTACTCAGGGCATAGTAGGTGATGTCGACGGGTATGCGTCCAAGGATAGCGACGATGCGGATACAGATGAGGAGGAATAAGCATCTCAAGCCGATGATGGATCAACGCAGAATGTGGAGGACTGAGGGGATAGTAGGGGATGTCGACGGGTATGTGTGCGAGGATGGCGACGATGTGGATGTGGATGTGGAGGAACAAGCATCGCAAGCCGATGATGGATCAACACAGAATGTGGAGGACTGCCAGCATAGTACTAGAGAGTGTGAAGATTCGACTGTATATTTCAGACCTCTAAAATACGATAATGTCGAAGCAAATGCAACGGCAAGCGATGTATCCGAAGCAAAATCTCAAAGCTTACCATATATGGGCCGGGTGCGGCATCCGATATATAGCAATAGCGGAGAGGTAAAATGTGGCTATCGGCAGAAGAAAGACATAAACATCGCCAGGCGTTGTGTAAACGGCTACCGTATAACTGTAGCCCCTGCGAAGAGTGTGACACACGTGTCGTTCTGATGGTGCGTATACCAGGTGCAAAGTAATGGAGGTAAGTATGCAACGCGACCCGTCGCCTGGGTGACGGGAAGCGTGTAATTCTCCGTCAGAGGGTACGAGGTTCCGTTAGAGCCGTCAGAGCCGTCCGGAACACCCGGGTGTTTCAGATGAATACTAGGTTTGTTGCTGATGACATCCACTAAGAAACAGATATTGGTCTAGGTTGGTATGTATTTCATCGCTGCAGTGCTTCTTTTGCTCTTCCTGCTGATGTGTGGATACAGAAGACAATGAGGAAGAGACCTGGGGTGACAAGTCTTCGCTGACAAAACTGCTTCGCAATGCCTTCACCGATTTCTTTGTCTAGCCACTCAACTTTACCAAAACCTATCTGGATCCTGACATTGCTGGGATAAGCGTGGGTGAATACAATACTCAGCTATTCTCATGGAACTGGCCTGCGAATAATGATTCAATACATCCAATAGTTACATCGATCGTTGATACAATAATGTTTTCAATCGTGAATGTGGGAATTGCCAGTCTGCCAGACCCCAGCCAGAAAATCCAAGAGCTTTGGGGCTCCCAGGAGGAGCCTAATGCAGATGGTGGTCTGCATGCATGTAATGTTACCCCAATCTTTCAAAACAATACTGCTGCCAGCTGGGTAAAGGCGGTGATGAGATTAAACAACCCAACGGTATTTCGTGTCCTATATCGTGGCCAATAAGCCGATGCCTATGCGTGGTTGCTGCTGCTACCTTCCTCTGCATGACATCCTCCCACCTCCAGTCGAGGATATAATCAACAGTCTCAGGGACGAATTGGATGATGATGCTGAGACATGGCGCCCAAATCCAACATCCGCAAAATGTAAATCAGTCCGGAAGCCACATGCAAACCTCCCAGACACTCCGGTAGACCTCACCGGTGCTCTCATGTAATTCCAGATGCTCCCAGGCCCCCCTGAAGCTAAGAAAAGTGCTCTCAGACTCTGCAAGAGCATTCTCAGGTGCTCCTGAAAGCACTTGCAGTTATGGAGGTGCATTCAGGATGCTACGAGATTTGACTTATAGGATAGTCAAAATTTGTAGCAGCTGAGACTTCTGCACAGTAGACGTCAAGAGCAACTTGAGACCTCTGCACAACTCTGCAGGAGACTTATTGCCATATTCTCACAGTAGTGGTTCTTAGGGCTCCATAACCACAAGGCATTTCGTGTATCAGATTGGTCTATGTTACAATCACAAGATTTGCCACATCATAATATGGCATGTATCATCTACCTAAGTATCTCTATATATATACATATGGCCAATCTGGCTGCAGACAGTACTGGAGTGTAATTACAGAAGCACCTGGAGACCCTGATTGAGAGAACTTAGAGATGAACTTGAAGGCCATGATCGTGTGAACTGGGAGATGTACTTGGAGGCTGCAATCCAGTGAGTTTCGAGATGCACTTGGAGGGCGAGATCAAGTTGCACTGAGAGATGCAGTTGGAGGCCGTGTTCGAGCGGGTTTGGAGATGCATTTGGAGGCCGAGATCGAGTAACTCAGAGATGCACTTGGAGACAGTGATCAAGTTGACCTGAGAGATACACTTGGAGGCTGTGATTGAGCGAGTTTGGAGATCCATTTTGAGGCCGAGATTGTGTAACTCAGAGATGCAGTTGGAGGCCCTGATCGAGCGAGATTGGTGATGCACTTGCAGGCCGTGATCGTGTAGCTCAGAGATGCACTTAGAGGCCGTGATCAGGAGAGGTTGGAGATGCACTTGGAGGCCATGATCGGGTAACTCAGAGGTGCACTTGGAGGCCATGATCGAGCGAGTTTGGAGATGTACTTGGAGGCCGAGATCATGTAACTCCGGGATGCACTTGGAGGCCATGATTGAACGAGTTTGGAGATGCTCTAGGAGGCCGTGATCGTGTAACTCAGAGATGCAGCTGGAGGCCATGATCAAGTGAAGTTGGAGATGCACTTCGAGGCCATGATCAATCCAGATCGGAGGAGTCCTTGGAGGTCGTCTATCTGGAGGTGCTAGATTGGGAGGGAAGTGCGACGGCAGCTTTAACTCTGTTCATGTGTTAACTCGTAATCGTGGAAATATAGAGAGTTGCGTACAATAAGGTCCGCCGAGAGATGAGAAACTGGCTGGGAGCGGGAAACCATAGGCCTTGGGGTGATGCTGTACTTGGTGTATGCCCTACTCGGTGTATGCTGTACTCGGTGTATGCTGTACTTGGTGTATGCTGCACTCGGTGTTAACTCATGATCATTGGATGGAGAGATAGATAGGGATGATTTAACTTCGTATTCTTAGGTGATGGTAGAGAAAGAGAAAGATGAGAGGAGATGGGGGAAAATCATCATGAGAAACTGGGACTTCAGAGAATTTTGTGTCCGAGTCAATTAAACTTTCCTGATATGGCAGCTTCTCCTCCCGATCCGGCTGGTAAAAACACTAATACGAGGTCTTCTAAAGCCAATCAGACAAGTCATACCCCTGACTTCTCATATCCACTCGTATCCTCCATATTTGTTTCCATCCTCATCCCCGATCTCTCTTTTTCCCCCATCATCACAAAACAAACAGTCGAGTCATCTATCTCTATCTCTGCACGCCATGATCATGAGTTAACACTGAGTACAGAATACCCTGAGTACAGCATACACCGAGTACAGCATACACCGAGTACAGCATACACCGAGTACAGCATACACCGAGTACCGCATACACCCAATATTGTCTGTCTTTTCTTTATTCTCACGATTACGAGTTGACCCCTGAATGTAGCTTCAGCTTCTGGTATACCTCCCTACAAGATTGACCGCCACCAACCAGCTCTCCATGAGAGCTCAAAGGTATATTCACCTCATGACATTGCCACGGTTGCGAGTTAACTAACAGATGCATAGAGTCTCTGCACCTGGCGCGCCTCCTATCGACCGCCTGCAAGTACTCCAATCTTGGTCGATCATGGCCTCGAAGTGCATCTCCAAACTCCCTCGATCACGGCCTCCAAGTGCATCTCTGAGTTACACAATCGCGGCCTCCAAATCCATCTCCTAACTCGCTCGAGCACTGCCTCGAAGTGCATCTCTGAGTTACACGATCCCGGCCTTCAAGTGCATCTCTGAGTTACAAAATCTCGGCCTCCAAGTGCATCTCCAAACTCCCTCGATCATGGCCTCCAAGTGCATCTCCATACTCGTTCAATTACGGCCTCCAAGTGCATCTCCAAACCCCCTCAATCACATCCTTCAAGTGCATCTCTGAGTTACTCTATCACTGCCTCCAAATGCATCTCCAAACTCGGTCGATCACAGCCTCCAAGTGCATCTCCAAACTCGTTCGATTACAGCCGCCACGTGTATCTCTGAGTTGACTCGATCATTGCCTCCAAGTGCATCTCTATGTTCACACAATAACCACCTCCAAGTGTATGTCTGAGTTCACTCGATGGTCATCGTCAGGCGCACCTCGAATTGCTCTCAAGCACCACCTGCAGCCAGTCCAGATATCCTTTTTGTAGATGGGTAGCTATATAGATATATAGATACATAGATGAGAATACAAATTGAATACATGAGTTTTAAAAATTGTTGAACTATAAGTAGTAGCTATGATTTCCAGACGCACCAGCAGTGTTGCCAAAGAAGATATTGTTTCTCGCAGACTGCTTTACAGTGATTCGAGGTGCTCCCAGGCTTGTTGCCGGCGCTCCCAGGCTTGTCGTCGGCGCTCCCAGGTGCTCCCAGGTACACCTGCAGGCCACTGCGTCAGTCCAGGCAACTCTGGGATTTGACCACCGTAGGATTCTGGTCCGACATCTCTCAGACACTCCCACAGTCTCCCAGTGACATAATTACATTTTGCTGATGAAGACTCTTCACGACATTGAAAGCAGGATTCCAAATATTCGAATGGAAGCTTCCAAGCAGGATTATCAGGCAACAGCAATATCCTCAAGTCATCCAAAGAAATGATCTTGGTCTCCTGGCCGTTTACTATCAAAGTGTTGTTGCTGATGAGGATGTGGCTTGGCTATGCGAGTATGGTCACGTTGTGAATCCTTCTGTTACAGTCTCTTTGCCCAATAGGAAGCATACAACCTGCCACCCAGCTGCAACTTTGTTGTTGTGGGGATGGAATCCACTGGCTGGATGGTTGGTCAAGGATTTGCATTGTAGGTGGGTATTTGTCTGGCACTTTGGAGGGTGGATAGATGGGTGATAATTTAGAGTTTTTTGGAGAAGTTTTGGGTTTCTTTTTGGTGTTTCGTTTAATTTAGTATTACATCAGTCATATTCAAGCATCAAGGGCTGTGTTAATAGTTCACGATGTCGGTATGAATGGTTCAGACCCTTGTATTTGGGAAAGGTACAGTGCCAGCAATAGGACTCCATGTATGGCTATCATGTAATTGGTACTTCAGTATCTTTGCCACACAGTAGTTAGCCCGAACAATGAGTGAAACGCAAACACTTTTACATTGTTGCGATAATGATTTTCTTCAAAAGCCGCCAATCAACAGCCCTGCGGGATGCATGTCACCTATTATTTTCAGTTTTGAGTGCCCATGAATCCAAATAGTAGGAAGGATAGATGGCAGGACAGTCCAAGATCCTACAATCATGGACAGACTGAAGAAACGCATCTCGACGATGCTTTTAATTATATCGATGCTTTCCTTCCTTTATATATTGCTTTAATTCATTTACTCTATATTCATTTATATTTCCTTTAGTCACTCCTGCATTTTTTTTCTTACTTATCACTTGACACCTTTTTAAATCATGACAGAAAGGCGCCACTCTTCCCCTCCTCCTCCTCCGCCATCCAGTATGAGGAGAAGGAAATGATGTATCCATAATGTGGATCTCCACAATGATATCAGCATGATACCTGACAATTACAATGATCATGAAGATGACAATTCAAAATCCAAAGACAAGCCTCTTTGGTGACCATCCAGGAAAGCAATGAGCAAACAGCTACGAAAAAATTGCTTCACATCAACCCTTCGAAAAAAGTTGTGTCAACTAAATTAACTCCTACATCAGTGCAACCCCTAAATCCAGAGCATGGGGAGGCCTATCTTGTCTTGGATGAGGAGGATAAATTAGAGCCTGTGCCACTGACATCCAAGAAGGTATTAGATTAAGCATGTGTACGATTGAATTTGCCTACTAATGTTTATATTTGCTAGAGGAAGAATTCAAACAAAGCCGGTGAGCAATTGGTTGGATGGAAAACTGGAACTCTGTGGCAATATACACCATTTGTTGACGATGTGACAGGCGTCATTGTCTGCGCAGAATACAACGCCCAGCCCACTCTTTCAGGCATTATAGCAGTCATCATGGCATGTGTGAAGCCTACAGCCAGCAATTGTGCGATGTTTGTAAATCCCTTTGCTATGAATGCGGTGAGGACCACCCAGATTCATAGTTGGGTGTGTGAGGTAATTGCCACGATTGATCCAGCCCAGAGACACTCAGACCCTCCCTGTGCCTACATTTCAGTGGTAAATAAACCATCTTAACAATTGTTTTCATTGCTGACATTGGGCATCAGACTATCGCAGAGTTTACTTGCTCCCATACACGATCAGTATACTGCTGCAAGACTTCGATTGACTCTATTTATGGATTTGGAACAAAGCCACCTACCAACAACCAGAAAACGATATCCTGGCTATTGGTCAAGGTCAGGTTTACATGCCCTACGAATGTTCATGCGGTAAATCAAAGTTCCCTTCCTGTTGAACCATTGTCTTGACGATAAATTTAGGTAAGCAGTTTCGATATACAGCAATTAAAATTGTGGATCGTATTCACGACATATACTTCTATGGCATACGACAAATGGGAATGAAAGATAGCTCATTGATTGATAAAATCAACCTGACATTCATTGCCCTCACCATGACAGCCATCCACAATTGTCTGTCAGCCTGGAAAACAGGTGAGTTTGGAATACCACCAGAGTTTGGTCCAGAAGGTAGAGGACAATGTAAGTGTGATACAAGAATCATTAGTCACGTGGTTAATGATGCATGCAATGATGTATTTCATCGTGTCGACGCAGATTTTCGTTCTTCCTCACTAGTGGTTCAAGCGAAAACAATACTCAATATCTGCAGTGTAATTCACTAAAGAATCCACTCAACTGGTATATACCCAATGATGCCACAACCTCACAACAATCAGGGAAGCTTTGATAAGCACTTCCTTGATCACATCCGGGAGGAGCTGTTAGAGCAGCCCGACAATTCTTTCAATTGTCTCAGCAGCTTTGTTGCTGCTACTGAAGCTAGCATGTAATTCCCAGCTGTTCTGTCTATGGGCAGGTCTCCCATCTGTTACGTGGGTGCTTGATCCCTAAAACTAATGCAGTATTTATTCGAATTAAGTACAGCTGCCTATCTAAGACTCTCTTTCTTTCCTCGGCTTATCCTAAGACTCAACCTTTTGACCTTCTTCAAGTGCAGACATATTGATTCTCTTCCGGGTATTGATATTCCCAACATGAGTAAAAATTACTCCTCTCTCGGAAACAAATGCTGTTTGGAAAGTTCCTCCAAATCGTAACAACCCTGGAGAGAAACACCAATATAAATCCCAGGCGATGCCTTCTAACTCTATGTAGTAAATAATGTTTTCGGAAACGAGGGTTAACTGATGCTGTTCTGGACACACAATCAGATCTACGAAGGATTCAACTTTCTTCTGGGGAGTGTATTGCAATTACATAAATCTGAACCCAGGCATATAGCGCCAGATCACAGTTATGTAGTCGGGAAGAAATTGTAAAGATAGTTCTGAGATAGAATTGTTCATGATATTTCAAGATCATCTTCGGTGGTTCTGAATGTTGACTCTGGATTGCTGCTTGAGCTTGTTCTTCTCATTGCCGGAACAATGCAATCTCATTATAGTTGTCTCCGAGGGTTTCTACACCCCGGCTTAAACATTATGACTCCATTGCTCATGATACATCAGCAAAAAATATTTCCGTCCGGGCTGAATGGCTCCGTCAGAGCGGACGCGCTCCGTCAGAGCCGTCAGAGACACCCCGGTGGCGGATTACTCTGCGCCCGGCCTCAATACCACGTGTCGCGTTGCATATCGCCCTCTGATCGCTGTTTCACCGTTTCTTCTTGCTCTGTCGGTCTCCTATTTTAACCGAACGCTCTGGCGTTGTGGCCAACTGTGACCATACGTCGGAATGGGTAGATTGGGTACGCGCTTGCATCGGGATTGCAATGCGATGGGTGACGCTGCGAAAATCTCTCCTCGCGTTCCTTCTACCTGCGCGCAAAATGCAATTCTCTCTTTACAAATTATACAGGATTGCAAGGCGATGGGTGACGCTGCGAAAATCTCTCCTCGCGTTCCTTCTACCTGCACACAAAATGCAATTCTCTCTTTACTAATTATACACATCATTCCAAGTCGCCAGATCTATGTGGCTATTGACAATCCATCGCTCGTTCCATCTGTCTCCTGTCCTAGTACTAGTAGCTATCTCTGGAATTACGTGCGCGCAGCCGATGGTGTTTCCCACGCTGAAAACTTGCAAAGCAACGGCTGCCGGTGCTTTTCTCACTTGTACAAATTTCGAGACGGGATCCAAGTTACCCGAGTTTTCCTGTATTGTGGTGAGCGCCATGGCTAACCAGTACTCAACGAAAGCTCCATCCTCGTTTTGGAGTTTGATTTTGAATAGTCGTTGCAGTTGCCACGGGAGACGCCCATTCAGCGCGCCATAACACCTCCCCGGGCGTTGCTTTACCCACATCCAGTCATTCCGTCGATCCCCTCCGCGCCAGCTGTGGCTTCCTGTGCATCGACACATCTGAGATATGCGTTCACCTTCTAAATCTTCAACTTGAACCTTAATACCATGGTAAATACAGAGCTCCATTGCATGCAGTTGTTCATCAGATATATACGTCTTGTTACGACTCTTACGCTTTATAAACTCCCGTGTGCCGCTGTATATTGCCGCGCGGTGCATTGCGTCTTGCGTATTGTCGAGTAATGCTCTGAAGTCTTTGATCATAGCGTCAGGATGCTTTCCATCACGGTGGTTTTGGGGTCCCATGAATTCGGGCTTCGCATATGACTGGGGGCGCTGGGGGGCAGCCAGATCAGCACCGGAAGGGAGGACTTTGCAAGCATCAGCGCTGTTCTCCCGACGCTGAGCGAGGACTTGGAGATAGAGCTCTCTGATTTCGAAGCAGAGGATGCAACGCTGAAAGGTGATTACTTGTGGCAGGTAGTTGAGATTGTGATTGGAGGCGTTCCAACCGTCCTTGAGGTTCGTTTTATGTGGTTGTTCATGTCTCTCGGCAGAATACTGTTGCAAGGCTCCGTATCTACGAACCTGTTCGGCCCAATGAGACATCACGTGGATCTTCGGAAAGTTGAAGTCGGCATCTAAGTCCTTGGAAATATCTATCTCATGGCTAATATAATCCCGCCAGGCGTTCATTTCGCGCCGCTTCTTGGATGGCGTCCAAGTTTCACCATTTGTTTCCTCGTCTACCTTTCGCTTCTTCACGAGTTCCGTTCTCAGGGCATTGGCTTTGGCCATCGCCTTTTTGCCGACTCGCCCGAGTAAGAATACATCTTTGAAGGTGTGAAAACGATGCAAGGCGTCCTCAATGTAGCTCAATGTTGCATCATCGTGAGATTTATATCGAGCATACATATAGAATTCTAACAATGTCCGTGTGCACTCAATTGCGCGATTGAATATGGGACGCTGAGCGGGGTTTCCACCTCATAGAGACAGGGTTACAACTCCAAGCAGGTACCGACTCATTTCCTTCATCTCCTTCCCATTCCATTGAGAAACTTCCTCATATGACTTATTTTTTGGTGTGAGGTCGTGGTAAGCAGGCACGGATAACCAGATTG
>Ga0307514_10001320_pt1 | contig 31677 bp, 34 predicted proteins | sample 16_EM_MG_FD_203088 | JGI IMG/M metagenome (GOLD analysis project Ga0307514, IMG submission 203088) | Populus trichocarpa ectomycorrhiza microbial communities from riparian zone in the Pacific Northwest, United States - 16_EM | ecosystem: Host-associated > Plants > Roots > Unclassified | place... | reverse complement strand
CTAGGCTTTTCCAACGCAAAGCTCAAATCCACCCACAAGAAGAACCCTGCATTCCCACCTTTGGCGTACTTGATGCCATATTTGTCCAGGAAGGTAGTTAGGAATTCATACCTTTCCCCAAGACGGCGCCCATTCTCGTTAAGGTAGTATGTGAGGAACTTTGTGTCTTCGAGGATGGTAGACCAGAGGAGATCTGCGGGGGCAGAGGCCCAGGAAAAGGGGGCAACACTGTACATTGCGTGAATGAGGGCCGGGTTGCGGGTGATGATTAGCCCGAGACGAAGGCCGTTGGCGGAGAAGTCTTTGGACATGCCGTAGCTGTCAGGGGTAGAGTAAATATGTCTGCCCAGTATGGGAATAAGTGTGTGTGGACTTACAGAATGTGTAATCGGTTGGGGTCAATCAACCCCGTAGGGTCAATAGATAAGACGCTATGGAACGCAACAGCATTTAAGTTATGTGGCGTCTTAAACACAGAGAGTGCGTAGATCTCATCAGAAATGAGATGAAGATTGTGTTCCTGGCAGAAACGCATGAAGGCCTTGATTGTGTCTACGGGCTGCGTTGGGTATTACCCTCAACCGTTAGTTTGAAGAAAAAAAGTAAGTATGCTGAAGGAGGAGACGCACATAACACCTCCCAAATGGGTTATGAGGGTTGGTCAAAATCACAGCCTTGATTTTGCCCTCTCCTTTGCTGTTGAAAGCTTCAAGGTGCTCCTTGTAGCACTGGAGGGCCTCCACAGAGAATGGATCGATATATCCAAATGTAACGGCCACATCGTGAACTCTGTGAAAGGGATATTAGTGAATACTGTCGGCATAATTTTTCCTCTGTCTACGGTATTCCTCACTTTGATCTGGACCCCAAATCTATACTCGCATCAGTTGACATAGATCCCATGGTGGGGGACCTGTTTTATACGCACCAAACCCAAACCCATAATACACCGGCCTGCCAATCAAAACTCCATCCCCCTCATTGCAAGTGACCCATGCCAGCTGATCGACAATTCCACATACCCCGGAGCTCACAATAATTTCTCCCGGCTTAACTCCCGCCACAGGGTGGAAGTACTTATTCACAAATCCTGCTAAGTTTGTACGTAGCCTGAGTGAGCCCCAAGCATCATCGCCGTAGGTAAGGTGTTTGGGCTCTAGGCAGAGCTATACGGGCCATTCAGTATGAGCATCGAGATCCAAAGGGTGGGCACGTACATTGCTGTTCATGTACTCGCAAAGCTCATCATGCATGAGACTATTCTCAGCAATTCCCAAACTGATGCTATTCTCCCCGATAATAGATAGTCAGCCATACCCATTCCTTCACTCAAGCGCTCAAGTAAACTAACATTCCATTTGGATTCGTCTCCGCATCATATGTATTCGCCAAAACCTAGAAACCCCATATTAGCAACCAACTTCACATTGATCACAGTCCCGATAAAAATCAGAAATCCCATCAACACTCTACTGGCACGCATAAATATGTCTTCACCAAAGATTAGGTTCCACAAACCTCCACCAGAGCTTGGAAGTTATCATTTGGTGCCACAAGATTTCCCCGGCCACGCTTCGAGAGCATAGACCCCGAAGATCCATTAGTAAGTATAGCCATTTTGATTTCAGAATGAAAGGGTATAGAATTCAAATAAGATCAAGACTCAAGTTGTAGGCTTGGACTTCCAAATCAAAGAAAAAAAACTGCCTGCAAATGCTTCGACTGGTACCTTATATAGGCTTTGCCCGATCAGATCCACCTTAGAATGCAAAATGGCAATACCTATCACACACCATGCTCAAAAACTGCGAGTTCCAAGGTTCTGAACTCGAGTCGATATGTACGTCCAATGAGTCCAACAGCTTATGCTAGACCGCTTATAACCGCCTCCAGTGCAATTTCCATCGACAAACTCCCCTAAGTAGGTCTTTTTCTAAGTAGGTAAATCTATCAACTTTTTAGACTGTAGGAACTCAAGGCTCGAGAGAACACCAGGCGGGAGGTACCAAGGTATCAAAGAACTAGGGTACATACAGCACAAGAATTTTACTCCTAATTACCAATACATGCCAGGACTCCAGAGCCATGTTGGGCACGAACAGATCCATGTACAGCAAGTGGAATGTACCATATCTCTCGAGACGTTAACTGGACTGGATGGCTTGACGTGTGGAGGGTGGATTTCTGTATGGGCAAGCCACCCGAATCCCGTTCATAAACGTCATTGAGATTACGAGTCCTACTGCACAACATGGGTTATAAGAGGGCGACTTATGTACGTTTAGTTAGCTATGAGCATCCCTTCCTAGATATACACAATAAGAATTCTATGAAGTTAGATACAGCTCGTAGCTAACTAAATGTATATACTGTAGTCACCCCATGTTGTTACAGTCATGAAAATGGGGTCTAGTGTTGTAATTTTGGGGCTTGGCAACCCGATTTGGAGTTGCACAGGGACGGAAATACAAGGATAAAAACTACAGTGCGTGGGGGAAAGTTAAGGCGTACTTTTCACCTACCTACTTCTGGTGTAGCTGAGGTCTCTAAACTTGGACATATCAAGCTTTAGCTCTATTCCAAAAATCGCCCCAAAATTCAGAAAATAAGTACAATTGTGCAGGTATCTACAATGGGCACTTTTGGCTCATTTAGCTATATTTTCACGGCTTTTGCCCAGGGATTGTATGTATTTAGCACGATGAGTGGAGCGCTAACCAGATTGAGCACATCACCAGAGGGCACCAGCCTCTCATACAGAGTCGCCAGAGTATATCTATAGAATGCACATCAATATTTAGTATACTATGAAGGGAGCCAAAAAGGCTAGGAGCTGCCAGCCACCCAGCTATTCTCTTTTTAACTAGGTACTGGTGGTAGGAAGAAAGATTAATGTTAGTGCAAAGACTGGTCTCGTGCCCAGACTGATTTATTTATTTTTTGGGTGCGTGCATCCGTAAATCGTCCTCTTAAGGTAGTACCAGACATGCACAATACCTAGGATTAAGATCTGGACATTGGCACTAGCCCTTCGAAAGAGGCTGGAGAGCATCTCCTCTTACGACCAAATTAGAAATGATGGGAATCGTGGATAGGAGAAGATAGGATTAGAAACTCCGGCAGCCTCCATATCACCTGTGGTACAGAGTAAAAATTCTTACATAGCGCTCTGCATTAGTAGTGTAAAGGTATCCTAAGGTAGCACCCTAAAGGCATCCCACGGTAACTTGTTTAGCTGTTAAGGTAGCTAATCCAACCAGGTTTGGGTCATCGCTTTCATATCCCGGTATTACCTCCAAATATATTCTCCAGGTAGATTCACTCTTCACCTACCACTTCTCAGCCGATGCTTTTTTTATACACCTTCATCTTCCATCCAACAATCTGCCTTTTTCTCAAACTCACTCATTTCTCCCTACCAGTGGTACTATCAGGGCCACTTGCACTTGCACTAGTGGTTACTGAAATATACCTACAAAACCTCATGAAAGTAATACCCTCCCGTTGTACAGTATCATACTCAGCCGTGGGCTCACTGCATATTATGCAGGGGGGTGAAAAATTTCCAAAATTTGCACAAAAACTTTTTTTTGGGAGTCTCCCACACAAACCACCTCCATTTTTTCAACTCTAGTGCCTGTCCAGGGCTTCGAGAAGTAGCCATGAACTTTCTTCTTAAATTTGAATTTTTTGTTTGTGTTATTACCTTGCAAACTCAATTCTTAACATTTTGACACGAGAGTCATTTTGGCTGTGACTTCTGTGATTTTTCACGGGGAGCGGATCGCTATATAAAAAGACTGGCAGAGCAAGGACAGGGGTGTTGAAGGTGGTGGTGGTGGAGGTGAGGAAGAGGCAGGCCACATTGGGATCGAATGCGTCTGGGTAAAGCTCGTGTCAGAGCCCAGGGCAATGAAAAGGCAGACCAGCTGGCGAAGGCGGGTGCAGAGTTGGGGGTGGGGATAAGGGGATGGGGAGGGTGATCGTAGAAGGGGGGGCTGAGGCAGGAATGAAAGAGGCGAGGAAAGGGGTCGGGAATTGAGAGGAGGTGGGGGACGTGGGGGGGTAAAGAGCGGTGGATGAAGAGGGTCAAGGACTCTGACGGGGATTATACTCAAACCTAGCTATACCGGATCCCTTGCTATACCAGACGGATTGCGCCAAAATTTGCCAATCAGAGCAATTTATACAGGGATTAATCACATAGAAATTTTTATTGCTATAACGGAGGAGTAACAACAGCGTAATAACCCAACAAGACAAGAATGCAATAACAGAACCTAAGAAGACTCCAGTGGTGAAAACGAATCTGTAATAGAGCTCTGAATACGAGATGCATGTATATTGCGAGCAAGAGCTTGCTTAAGATTCTGCAGTTGCTGCCTAGCTTCAACAACATTCAGAGTAGGCTTTGCTCCACCAAGAAGTTCAGAACCGATAGAGCTTCTAGATACTGAACTAGCTCCGTAAGGTATGAACGTACTTATGCAGTTGTGATTAAGGTATAGGAGGTGGTGAATATAGATCTTCTTCTTCATTATCCACACTTTTAAGATCATCAATAATCTCTTCAATATCAATAACCTCCGGAGATAGATTGAGATTGGCCTCATCCTCATTATAGTCTAGAAACTCTTCCACTAGAGTATTAACTTGTTGTAAGTTTGTGCTCGTAGTAAAATGTAAGGTAATCGATATGCTGATTGAATCTCGAAGGGATTGTAGGTATTGAGTATAGGCTTCATAAGAAGCCTTATTTTGTGATGCAATAACTCCTAAAAGAGCTCAAAACTCCTCATAAGTCATCTTTGCATATCGGGGATCACACAAATCCTATGCCGCTCCAGATCGCTTAATACATTTCTCTTGTTTGGTAGCATTGTCGGCGATAGCTATAAATATAGTCTATAGAAGCACTTGAGCTCTATCTTGACTTCTACCCTGCTGTTGCAATGGCCCCCAATGGTGTTAGATTACTCTCACATGCTGAAGGTCACGGGAATTGCAAGTGTCTCTATATGGGTAGTTGGAATAAAATGTGTTGAACCTCACAGGCTGAAGATCACGAGAACTGTAGGTGTCCCTATATGGGGAGTTGGAGATAAAATGGTCAAAGGCAGAGTCCGTATATGGGTAACTGGAAATAATCCAAAGTTGATAAAAAGGACTAGTTTCGCTGTAGATAATGGAAAAAACCAACCGAAGAATTACTAGATATCATAGCCTCCAGTTTATAGCTATAGCATAATCTACGAATTTGACTGTTCAAATAACTTGCCCCTTCTATTCCCACCATTCCCTCACTCATAGCCTTGTATCTTACAAATGGCCCCCACGCCATTTGCTATACCGGACAGATTGGTGCTGATTTATGCAGTCCGGTATAGCTAGGTTTGAGTGTATGTGTAGATCCTGTGGAGACATGGGGAGAGGGGGCTGCGATGTCACAAATTTCCTCGATTGGAGAGACCTTCCGAAACACCTCTGCAACAAGCGCCAAGTGTGGTGGTACCACTACCTACTCGGGAGTGCTAGCGAACTGGGTACACGGAATTTCAACGCATATTTCCCCAACAACCACACATCGGAAACGAGTCCAGAGAGCTCCAATAAATTGAAGGAACGTAGTTCCTTGGGGGTACGATGCTAGCCTAGTTTGCCTAGTTTGGGTACAAGAGGTTTTGGGGAAAGGATATGTACACTTGATCAGTCCTTGACAGTGGATGAACTATCATCATCATCAACCAAGATAGAGAATCATCACCATTACTAAGCCTATCTATTGATTACTGAGCTCTTCTAGGTTATGTTCCGGTGTCATTTTTTCTTCTCTTGTTAAGGGATTTCTTTTTTTTACATCAGATACCTCTCAATATGTCAGATACCTCTCAATACGTCAGATACCTCTCAAACGCTTACCGACATGGCTGATCACTAAGAAGACCCGTTGAAGATCGTGAAACTCAATGGCACTAATTATCATAAGTAGAAAGATGACATGAAGTCTTTGCTGATTCTCAAAGATTGGTGGGAGACTATGCAGGAAGATGCCCCATCACTGGCATTAGAAGAAGAACTACGTAATGAGTGAAGAAAGATTCAAAGACAATCCCATTCTTTGATTCATTTATGCTAGGAAAGGGATCAGAGCCATTTGATTGCTGATGCAGTTACAGAGTTTAAGGCTTGGACAATACTTCATAAGACCTACTCTTCTACTGATGTTACAAATATGATGAGAATAGAGGAAGAGTTCAGGAGAGCATGTAAGACTGCTGAGCAGAATATGGAGCAATGGATTGGCTACATGAGGTCATTGGCTACACAACTACGTGAGGTTGGGGTGGAGATACTGGCGAATAGAGTGGCTACTTGCATTTTGAATGGACTGGGTCAGGAATATAAAGAGTTGAAGTATGCTCTACGTGCAAGACCAGGGAATTTGACTGTGGAGTTAGTCACTCAACACCTACTCACAGCTGAAAGTGATAACAAGGCAGCTGAAGGTGATAACAAGGCGGAGGACAAAACTGTGAAGTTGTTGCATAATATACAACACACAGGAGGAGCTCTGAGAACGATGACATTGAACACCTTGACGTATCAAGTAAGACCCAGTCAGCAAACTTCTGGCTCTATGCATGGGCCAATGGCTATGGCGATAACAACATTGAATGATTAGAGAGAGTGCCTAGTGGGTTGTCATTATGGTACTGTGAATGTTGTAAGTGGGGCTTGTGTTCAGGGTACAGGAGGGGGACCTTTGATATTACAGCTCTGGTAAGAAGACCTTCCTGGTGCAGCCAGGAACCTCAATACCAACTGAACTCACTAACTCAGAGGCCTGATCAACCTCTAGGTAGAAGGCAGTTAGTGTATCGATGTAGCATAATGTTAAGGATTGGGCAAGAAGAAGTGTGTGACCTCAGATGACCTCTCATGTATGTTTATCTATTGTTGTTTGATATTACATTTGGGAAACTATGCGTTGGATTGTCGTTATTAGATAGATTGGGTGTTATCTCATGTATGTCAGCCTGAGTGCAATGCGTTGGGAAACAGGCTGCAGAATCTGTGTGCCTAAGTGCTGTGTATCCTAATTAGGTAGTCACTTCCTGATTAGGGTGCCTGGCTGACGAGGCTTGCTATTCCTGAATAGGAGTGTCGACATAGATCTGATAACCTATTATCAGATCAACGCTTCTATAAAAGCAAGCTGAGTTAGTTAGTAACATATCAAGCCCCAAGCAGTGTTCTGATTCTTATATCTCGTTCCTATCGAACACGCCAATAACGCCAATATTACTTTGACATTTGCACTTCTTACTCTTGTACCTTGACCCCCTTACTTGTGAACGCTATTGTAGCACCACCATTACATTACACTACTTCGACATTTACATTTACGAAGCCTATACTATACTTTAGTATGAGTGCACCTCGAAGCTTGCCCTCTATACCTACTGGCAATACAGATGATGATATGTTGGACGCTGGAGCTATCGCACAACTACATATGCAAGCTGAAGAATTTATCTCTTCTTTAGGACAACAATGGAATCTGCCAAGAGGTATTCCTGATGCCCCATCATCTAGTACTAACGAAGAATTGCTAGTGCACTATGTTACTCCTACACTGAAGCCTATACCATCGTCTAGCAAGGGCAAGACACCAGTACCAAAGAGTCAAACCCCCGCCCCCTCGCTTGCTGAACTAGCTAAACTACGAGCACAAATGCAACAACTTGAACTAGAAAAGCAAGCAGCACTCAAGGAAGTCAAGAAACTACAGTCCAAGCACGCTTGAGCTGAATTCTTCCTACAAGAAACAGCAGCCGCCGTCCACAATACAGCAGTTGCAGCAGACCAATAGACATCAGCACTATCACAGAATACACATTCAGCTCTCGAAGAAATACGGCTGATTATACTCAGAGGACAGGACAGTACTAATAGACAGTTCATCCTTATCAATGCAAATCTCACATGGCGTAAGGAGAGAGGTGACTGTAATGAAAAAAAGAATAAACGGTGAATGGATCATCTTGAATGACGAATTGCAGTACTTGAACAACAACCTGTGGGTCCCCAGCCATAGCAAGGTCGAACCAATTCTCTTGTACAGCAATTGGAAGAAATAGTAGCAGCAGCCGCAGCAGGAGCCGCACCTCTACCTCCACCTCCACCACCAGATAATCAGAATCCATCACCTCCACCACCTCCACGAGACCCACTACTACCGCCTTCACTACGCACATCTTCACAAAATCCACCTCCACCCCCGCCACCTGATAATCAAATGAGAGTAGGCAAAGCTCCCCCCCCTAGCACGTTTAGTGGCGATACAAATGCACTGGAAGGATGGATTCTTCAGATGGATGAGTACTTCTTGATTACGATGATTACAAGTGAGCAGCAACGGTTAGCATACCGGAGTTCATGTTTGGAAGGCAAGGCACTCGAATGGTGGAAGACAAACCGGGTCAAGTATACTACATGAAAGGAGGCTCAGGATGGATTATATCTATATTATGGAGACTACTATAGGGCAGATTGATCATACCAGAAGATAATCGACTTACGGCAGACAGGAACAGTCCGGGACTACCTTACAGAACTCGATAGCTTGAACGCATATGCTGGCATTCCAGAAGCACAACTTATAAATGTAATACTTAATGGGCTAGCACCTAAGCTTCATGGACACATGGCACACTACGAACAACTACGATCGAAGCCTAGTGAATGGCGTCAACGACTTATCGAGATGGATATTATATCGAAGGAATTCTCGGCTAGGGATCACCAGGCATCCTACAAACCTACATCCAAGAAGCATGGTCGAGAGGAGGCCCCTACCACATCCTTCAGAGGAGGCACTGCACCTTCTCGAAATACCCGAGATGCTAAATGACCATACATCAGTCAGGACCAAATCAACAAGAGGATCAAGGACAATCGTTGCTACAAGTGTGGCATAGCTGGACACTATGCTGCTGAGTGTAGAAACAATTGGCGTAACAGTCCACAACCTCAAAGAATACAAGCAGCCCCACAACAGCAAGCTGCCTCAACAGCGTTAGTCAAACACCAGGTGCAAAACAACAAGCCAAAGACAGACAAGGGTCACTTCTGAATTACTGAACTAGGTTCAGAAGAGGACCAACAACAGCAGGAAAACAAATAAGGAGTAGGTCATCTACTGTCGGATGGACTCCTTGACATACCCCACTACTGACAGTATGAATTACGATTGCTGGGGAGGAAGTGGAAGCTGTGATAGATAGTATAGCGAGTGCACCTGTGGTTGGAAAAAGGTTGGCAATTAAGATGGGTATATGGAAAAGAGTTAGGAAGATTAATGTAAAGCAAGGAGATGGGTCTACACTTTCTGAAAGAAATTATGTGGTTAATAGTTCATTTCGTGTTTATTCTAAGGGTTCTCTTTTAGGTAAGTTCTCTCTGGATGCGGAAGTTTTGGATATTGAGAAGAAGGATGTGATATTGGGTTTATCTTGGTTGGTTGAGAATGGGTTTATAGTGGAGACTCAGGAAAGATGTTGAGGGAATGTTGAAACTGCTTTAGTAATTCCCTGTTCTGTGAGATGGATACCCTCGCTTACACTTATTGATATAGACATCGAGCCTATGCTTGACGGAGATATATTACTAATCCTTGATGTTCGTGAACAATATAATCATTATGCACAAGTCTTCTCTGCTGAACAGGCAGCCCGTCTACTCGAACACAAGCCATGGGATCACCAGATCCCTCTAAGCGATCTTCAAGTCAAGATACCTACTGGAGCAATCTACAAGACTACGTGGGAAGAAGATAAAGCCCTGCAGAACTATCTTAAGTCCGAAGTACCCACTGGCAAAGTCCGTCATTCTCGTTCCTCTACCGGTGCAGCTATTCTCTTTGTCCGCAAAAAAGATGGCACCTTACACATATGTGTCGATTATGGAGCCCTCAATCGACTGACCATACCAAACAAGTATCCTCTTCCTCTTATTAGTGAGCTATTAGACAAGACAAAAGGAGGAAAGCTGTTTACGAGATTGGACTTGAAGAATAGGTATAACTTGTTGAGAATTGCTGTAGGAGATGAGTGGAAGACTGTGTTTAGAACTAAGAAAGGATTGTTTGAGTATACTGTTATGCCATTTGGATTGATGAATGCCCTTGCTAGTTTTCAAGAGATGATGGATACAATATTCAAGGAGGTTGAGAGATGTGTCTGGTATTTGGATGATATACTTATCTTTGGAGGAGAGACAGAGGAAGAACATCAGGCACTTGTCGAAAAGGTCCTTGAGAAGTGTGTCAAGCATGGACTGGCAGTCAATCTACCCAAGTCCGAATTTCATGTTGAGCAAACTCTCTTTCTCGGTCATATCATCAATGGTCAGCAAGTACAGATGGACCCCGTAAAACTCGAAGTTATGGTCAAGTGGCCTATCCCTACCAAGAAGAAGAAAGTCCAAGCCTTCCTAGGCTTTGGGAACTACTATCGACGATTCATAGTTAACTATAGTTCCAAGGCTAGGCCTTTAATCAACTTAACTAAAGACATACCTTTCTCTTGGGGATCTGAGCAGCAAGCAGCCTTCGATAAGCTCCGTCAACGATTCATGTCCGCACCTATCCTTACACAGTTTGACAGAAGTCTTGATACTATTATCGAGACTGATGCTAGCAACCAAGCAATCCCAGGCATCCTCAGTCAATGCCACGTTACCAATGGCATCAAGCGTCTATATCCTGTTGAGTACCATGCGAAGACTCTCACTGCTACCCAATGCAACTGGCCAATTCATGATGAGAAGCTATTTGCAATTGTAGATAGTTTCCGGAAGTGGAGGGACTGGCTAGTTGGTATACATGTGAATGTCTATACAGAGCATCAGGGCCTACAATACTTCAATGCAAAGCAGAAACTCAACTCCTGCCAAGCATCGTGGTACCTCTACATGTCCGAATTTTTTTACACTATTCACTACAAGCCTGGGTCGAAGATGGGGAAGGCTGATAGCCTGTCTAGATGTTCAGGGGAGAAGAAATCTGGCATGGAAGCCCGATTTTTTGATGAAGGACAACTTTTCGTAGATGGAGAGGACGAAGAACTGGATGCAGAAGATGTGGCACTATCTTAGATTGATATGTCGACTTGGAAAAAGAAAGATGGACTGTGGGTTGTACCTTCGGAGTTTCAAACTGATGTGCTACGGCAGCATCATAATAGTAAAGTAGCAGGGTATTGGGGTAGGTATCGGACTTAAGAGCTAGTCTCTCGGAATTTTGTGTGGGATGGATGGCAAGAAGATGTAGCAAAGTATGTGTCAGGATGTATAAGATGTCAGAAGGCAAAGGCAGATAGGCATAGCAGGCAAACAAAGTTGGTACCTGTGCCAACTGGGGAACGACCTTTCGAAGAGATAGCTATGGATTTCATTGGAGAACTACCTGAGTCTGAAGAATTTAACGCTATTCTTGTTGTCACTGACCGATTTACCAAAGTACAACACTATATACCAGCAAAGACAACATGGACAGCCTCAGATGTAGCCGCCATATATATCAACGAGATCTGGAGACTTTATGGCCTATCTAAGCATATCATCTCTGATCGTGAGCCTCAATTTGCTTCGAAGTTCCTCAAGGAAATCAACAAGAGCCTTGGAATTAACCTGCGCTTGTCAACTGCCTATCATCCCCAAACTGATGGACTTGCAGAACGAGCAGTCCAGACTCTCAAGCAATACCTCCGAATATACTACCATGATAGACAACATCGATGGCGAACCTGGCTACCTCTTGCCGAGTTTGCTTACAATACTGCCACCACATCCACCTACAAGTACTCTCCCTACCACAGTCTGTATGGGTTTGACTCTCACACTATACACCTCTCTGATGATCACGAATTCTCTTCTCCTACCACCAAGGAATGGCTTGACCGTATAACAACAGTACACAATCAAGTTCACAATACTCTCAAGCAAATTAACAACAAACAAAGTGCTATACACCTCAAAAAGGCACGACAGTTTGCAGTCAATGATTAGGTATTAGTGGACTGGCGGAACCTTCAAATACGAGCAGGCAATAACCGATCCCTAACTAATAAGTGGATAGGACCCTACAAGGTCTTGGAAGCTATTAGTTCATACACTTATCGATTGGAGGTACTAGAAGGAACCCGGTGGCATAACATCATGCATACCACCCTATTGAAGCCATTGCACAGGAGAGACGAAGACCAAGACATGAACGAAGATGACCCTAATGTTTACGAAGTCGAGTCCATTATCAACTCTCGAAAGATTAGAGGAGTGGTCAAATACCGAGTGCGTTGGGTAGGATATGCAGAGTTTGAAGACACTTGGGAAACATGGGATAAGTTGGACAATTGTCCTGAGAAGCTACGAGAGTTCCGAGAATGCCACTCCAATAAGCCCCGAGATGAGACAGGAGTTTAATAGATTAAGAGACAGCATCGAGTAAATGCTCTTGAAGTACATGGTACCTTTTACCTCCTCCTTATCATCACCTTTTCCCACTGGGTTTTTTGGTGATAGGAAAGGTTTTTAATGGCCATGGCATACATGTGTAGGCACACTGGTCTTGTAGAACTCCAGGTTCTGAGGAGGAGGGTATCTAGATCGTGAAGCGTTAGTACCTGTGGCCACCAAGTTACTCGAGCTATTGCTAACACGATCTGTTTCTAGAGATTGCTAGAAGCTTGCATTCAGGCGTGCACGTCTGCCTCGAAACGAGGAGTAATATTATAGCTGTGGTGTTATAGCTGCGGTAAGAAGACCTTCCTGGTGCAGCCAGGAACTCCAATACCAACTGAACTTGCTAACTCGAAGGCTTGATCAACCTCTAGGTAGAAGGCAGTTAGTGCGTCGATATAGCATAACGTTAAGGATTGGGCAAGATGAAGTGTGTGACCTCAGATGACCTCTCATGTATGTTTATCTATTTGTTGTTTGGTATTACGTTTGGGAAAACTATGTGTTGGATTGTCGTTATTGGATGGATTGGGTGTTATCTCATGTATGTCAGCCTGAGTGTTATGCGTTGGAAAACAGGCTGCAGAAAATATGTACTTAAGCACCATGCATCCTAATTGGGTAGTCACTTCCCAATTAGGGTGCTTGACGGACGAAGCTTGCTATTCCCTAATAGGAGTGTCGACACAGATCTGATAACTTGTTATCAGATTAACGCTTCTATAAAAGCAAGCTGAGTTAGTTAGTTAAAATAACAAGCCACAAGCGGTATTCTGATTCTTATATCTCGTTCCTATCGAACACGCCAATAACGCCAGTATTCCTTTGACGTTTGCACTTCTTATTCCTGTACCTTAACACCCTTACTTGTGAACGCTATTGTAGCACCGCCATTACATTACACCGCTTCGACATTTACATTTACGAAGCCTATACTCTATTTCAGCATGAGTACTCACCGAAGCTTGCCCCCTATACCTACTGGCAATACAGATGATGACATGTCAGATGCTGGAGCTATTGTGCAACTACATACACAAGCTGAAGAGTTTATCTCTTCTTTAGGACAACAATGGAATCTACCAAGAGGTATTACTGATGCCCTATTATCTAGTACTGACGAAGAATTGCTAGTACACTACGCTACTCCTACACCAAAGCCCATGCCATTATCCAGTAAAGGCAAGATGCCAGCACCAAAGAGTCCAACTCCAGCCCCCTCGCTTGCAGAATTAGCAAAACTGCGAGCTCAAATACAGCACCTCGAACTAGAAAAGCAAGCAGCACTCAAGGAAGTCAAGAAGCTACAGTCCAAGCATGCTCGAGCTGAATCCTTCCTACAAGAAACAGCAGCTGCCGTCCACAATCCAGCAGTTGCAGCAGACCAACAGACATCAGCACTGTCACAGAATACTCATACAGCACTCGAAGAAATACGCCAGATCATATTATGAGGACAGGATAGTACTAATCGACAGTTTATCTTGATCAATGCCAATCTTACATGGCTGAAGGAAAGGGGTGACTGAGATGAAAAGAAGAACGATAAACGTATGACTCATCTTGAACAACAGATTGCAGCACTCGAACAACAACCTGTGGGTCCCCAGCCACAGCAAGGTCAAGCCAATTCTCTCATATAACAACTAGAAGAAATAGTAGCAGCAGCCGCAGCAGAAGCCGCACCCCCGCCTCCACCACCATCTCCAGATAACCAAGTTCCTCCACCACCACCCCCACATGATCCACTACCACCACCACCTCCACCTCTACAAGACCCACCCCCACCTCCACCGCCAGATACTCAAATGAGAGCAGGCAAAGTCCCTCCTCCTAGCAAGTTCAATGGCGATACCGATGTATTGGCCGGATGGGTTCTCCAGATGGATGAGTATTTCCTGATTACTATGGTAATGAATGAGACACAACGAATGGCATATCTTAGTCTAAGTTTGGAAGCCAAGGCATTGGAATGGTGGCAGACGAATAGGATTAAGTATCGTACCTGGGAAGAAGCTAAGGATGGATTGTTCCTATATTATGGAGATCATTACAAGGCAGATCGTTCATACCAGCAAATAATCGAGTTACGACAAACAGGAACCATGCGAGACTACCTCACTAAGCTCGATAGCCTAAATGCATATGCCGCTATCCCCGAAAAACAACTCATCAACATAATCCTGAATGGTCTCACAACTAAGTTTCGGAGTCATATGGCCCACTACGAACATCTACGAGCTACTCCTACTGAATGGCGTCAGAGACTTATTGAGATGAATATTATAGGAACTGAATTCTCTGCTAGAAATCAACAATCGACATACAAACCAACCTCTAAGAAGTGTGGACGAGAAGAGGCTCCTATTACATCTCTCAGAGGAGGCACTGCACCATCCTGAGATACTAGAGATGCCAAACGACCTTATATCAGCCAGGACCACATCAACAAAAGAATCAAGGACAATCGTTGCTACAATTGCGGCATAGCTGGACACTATGCTGCAGAATGTAGGAACAACTGGCGTAATAGCCCACCTCCTCAAAGAATCCAGGCAGCACCACAACAACAAGCTTCATCAACAGCCTTGGTGAAGCACAAACCCCAGAACGACAAGCCAAAGACAGACAAAGGTCACTTCCGAATCACAGAACTAGGATTGGAAGATGAACAACAACAACTGGAAAATGAATAAGAAGTACGTCAACTACTGTCAGACGGACTCCTCGACATACCCCACTACTGACAGTACGGATTACGATTGCTGGGGAGGAAGTGGAAGCTATAGTAGATAGTGCGGCAAGTGCACCTGTGGTTGGGAAAAGGTTAGCAATTAAGATAGGAATATGGAAAAGAGCTAGGAAGGTTAATGTGAAGCAAGGATATGGGTCTACACTTTCCGAAGGAAATTATGTGGTTTATAGTTCATTTCGTGTTTATTCTAAGGGTTCTCTTTTAGGTAAGTTCTCTCTAGATGCGGAAGTTCTGGATATTGGGAAGAAGGACGTTATATTGGGTTTATCTTGGTTGGTTGAGAATGGATTTATGGTGGATACTCAGGAAAGGTGTTTAAGGAATGTGAAGACTGGTTTGGTAATTCCCTGTTCTGTGAAATGGATACCTTCTGTTACACTTATTGATATTGACGTCGAGCCAATTGTTGATGGCGACGTACTGCTAATCCTCAATGTCCGTAAACGATATAATTGTTACGCACAAGTGTTCTCAGCTGAACAGGCAGCCCGTCTACCCGAACACAAGCCATGGGACCACCAAATCCCACTGATCGATCCTCATGTCAGGATACCTACTAGAGCAATCTACAAGACCATATGGGAACAAGATGAAGCCCTGCAGAACTATCTCAAATCCGAAGTACCTACTGGCAAAGTCCGTCGTTCTCGTTCCTCTACTGGTACACCTATTCTCTTCGTATGCAAAAAAGATGGTACCCTACGCATATGTGTCGATTATCGAGCCCTTAATCGACTTACTATACCAAACAAATATCCTCTCCCTCTCATTAGTGAGCTGTTAGACAAGACGAAGGGAGGAAAGCTGTTTACGAGATTGGACTTGAAGAATGTGTATAATTTGTTAAGAATTGCTGTGGAAGATGAATGGAAGACTACGTTCAGGACTAAGAAGGGATTGTTTGAATATACTGTTATGCCGTTTGGATTGATGAATGCCCCTGCTAGTTTTCAAGAAATGATGGACACGATATTCAAGGACGTTGAGGGATGTGTCTAGTATTTGGATGATATACTTATCTTTGGAGGAGAAACAGAGGAAGAACATCAGGCACTTGTCGAAAAGGTACTTGAGAAATATGTCGAGCATGGACTAGCAGTCAACCTACCCAAATCCGAATTCCATGTCTAACAAACCCTCTTTCTTGATCACATCATCAACGGTTAGCAAGTACAGATGGATCCCGCTAAACTCAAAGTTATGGCTAAGTGGCCTGTCCCCACCAAGAAGAAAGAAGTCCAAGCCTTCCTAGGCTTTGCTAACTACTATCGACGATTCATTATTAACTACAGTTCGAAGGCCAGGCCTTTGATTGAGTTAACTAAGGATGTACCTTTCTCTTGGGGACTCGAGCAGCAAGCAGCCTTCGATGAGCTCCGTCAATGATTTATGTCCGCACCTATCTTTATGCAGTTTGACAGAAGTTTTGACACTATTATCGAGACTGATGCCAGCAACCAAGCAATCTCAGGCATCCTCAGTCAATACCACATTACCAATGGCATCAAGCGCCTCCATCCTGTCGAGTATCATGCTAAGACCCTCACAGCTACCCAACGAAACTGGCCAATTCATGATAAGGAACTATTTGCTATTGTAGATAGTTTCCGGAAGTGGAGAGACTGGCTAGTTGGTATACATGTGAACATCTATACAGACCATCAGGGTCTGCAATACTTCAATACAAAGCAGAAACTCAACTCCCGACAAGTGTCGTAGTATCTCCGCATGTCCGAATTTTTTTACACTATTCACTACAAACCTGGATCAAAGATGGGCAAGGCTGATGGCCTGTCTAGACATTTAGGGAAGGAGAAATCAGGTATGGAAGCACGATTTTTTGACGAAGGACAGCTCTTAGTGGATGGGGAGGACAAAGAAATAGATGCAGATGATGTGGAACTAGCTGAGATTGATGTGTCGACTTGGGAAAAGAAGGATAGACTGTGGGTTGTACCTCTGGAGTTTCGAACTGATGTGCTATGGCAGCATCATGATAACGAAGTGGCAGGGCATTGGGGTAGGCATCGGACTTAAGAGCTGGTCTCTCGGAATTTTATTTGAGATGGATGGCAAGAAGATGTGGCAAGGTATATGGCAGGATGTATCAGATGTCAGAAAGCAAAGGCAGATAGGCATAGCAGGCAAACTAAGTTAGTACCAATGCCAACTGGGGAATGACCTTTTGAAGAGATAGCTATAGATTTCATTGGCGAGTTACCTGAGTCTAAAGGATTCAATGCTGTCCTTGTTGTTACTGACCGATTCACCAAAGTACAATACTATATCCCCGCAAAGACAACATGGACAGCCTCAGACGTAGCCGCAGTATATATCAATGAAATCTGGAGACTATATGGCCTACCTAAGCATATCACCTCCAATCATGGGCCTCAATTTGCTTCGAAGTTCCTGAAGGAAATCAACAAGAGCCTTGGAATTAACCTCCGCCTGTCAACTGCCTATCATCCCCAAACTGATGGACTTGCAGAACGAGCAGTCCAGACCCTCAAGCAATACCTCCGAATATACTGCCATGATAGACAACATTGATGGGGAACCTGGCTATCTCGTGCCGAGTTTGCTTACAATACTACCGCCACATCCACCCACAAGTACTCTCACTACCGCAGCCTGTACGGCTTTGACCCTCGCACTATACACCTCTCTGATGACCACGAATTCTCCTCTCCTGCCACCGAGGAATGGCTTGACCGCATGACAACAGTACACAATCAAGTTCACGATACTTACAAGCAAATCAACAACAAATGAAGTGCTATACATCTCGAAAAAGCACGACAGTTTGCAGTCAATGATTGGGTATTAGTGGATTGCCGGAACCTTCAAATACGAGCAGGCAACAACCGATCCCTGACTAATAAGTGGATAGGACCCTACAAGATCTTGGAAGCTATTGGCTCACACGCTTATCGATTGGAAGTACCAGAAGGAACGCGTTGGCATAATGTTGTACATACCACCCTATTAAAGCCATTCCATAGGAGGGACGAAGACCAAGACATGGACAAGGATGACCCTGATGTTTACGAAGTCGAGTCCATTATCAACTCTCGAAAGATTAGAGGAGTGGTCAAATACCAAGTGCATTGGGTAGGATATACAGAGTTTGAAGACACTTGGGAAACGTGGGATAAGTTGGACAATTGCCCTGAGAAGCTATGAGAGTTCCAAGAACGCTACCCCAATAAGTCTCGGGACAAGAGAGAAGTTTAAGAGATTGAGAGACAGCATCGAGTGAATGCTCTTGAAGTACATGGTACCTTTTACCTCCTCCTTATCATCGCCTTTTCCCACTGGGTTTTTTAGTGATAGGAAAGGTTTTTAATGGCCATGGCATACATGTGTAGGCACACTGGTCTTGTGGAACTCCAGGTTCTGGGGAGGAGAGTATCTAGATCGTGAAGCATTAGTACCTGTGGCCACCAAGTTACGCGAGCTATTGCTAACACGATCTGTTTCTAGAGATTGCTAGAAGCTTGTGTTCAGGCATGGATGCCTGCCTCGAAACAGGGAGTAATGTTATAGCTCCGGTAAGAAGACCTTCCTGGTGCAGCCAGGAACCCCAATACCAACTGAACTCGCTAACTCGGAGGCCTGATCAACCTCTAGGTAGAAGGCAGTTAGTGCGTCAATGTAGCATGACGTTAAGGATTGGGCAAGATGAAGTGTGTGACCTCAGATGACCTCTCATGTATGTTTATCTATTTGTTGTTTGATATTACGTTTGGGAAAACTATATGTTGGATTGTCGTTATTGGATGGATTGGGTGTTATCTCATATATATCAGCCTAAGTGTTATGTGTTGGAAAACAGGCTGCAGAAAATATGTACTTAAGCGCCGTGCATCCTAATTGGGTAGTCACTCTCCAATTAGGGTGCTTGACTGATGAAGCTTGCTATTCCCTAATAGGAGTGTCGACACAGATCTGATAACTTGTTATCAGATCAACGCTTCTATAAAAGCAAGCTGAGTTAGTTAGTTAAAATAACAAGCCTCAAGTGGTGTTCTGATTCTTGTATCTCGTTCCTATCGAACACGCCAATAACGCCAGTATTACTTTGACGTTTGTACTTCTTATTCCTGTATCTTGACCCCCTTACTTGTGAACGTTATTGTAGCACTGCTGTTACATCTGGTAAGAAGACCTTCCTGGTGCGGCCAGGAACCCCAATACCAACTGAACTCGCTAACTTAGAGGCCTGATCAACCTCTAGGTAGAAGACAGTTAGTGCGTCGATGTAGTATGATGTAAAGGATTGGGCAAGAAGAAGTGTGTGACCTCAGATAACCTCTCATGTATGTTTATCTATTGTTGTTTGATATTACGTTTGGGAAACTATGTGTTGGATTGTCATTATTGGATGGATTGAGTGTTATCTCATGTATGTCAGCCTGAGTGTAATGCGTTGGAAAACAGGCTGCAGAATCTATGTACCTAAGCACCGTGTATCCTAATTGTGTAGTCACTTCCCGATTAGGGTGCCTGGCTGATAAGGCTTGCTGTTCCCTAATAGGAATGTCGATATAGATCTGATAACCTGTTATCAGATCAACGCTTCTATAAAAGCAAGCTGAGTTAGTTAGTAACATATCAAGCCCCAAGCAGTGTTCTGATTCTTATATCTCGTTCCTATCCAACACGCCAATAATACCAGTATTACTTTGATGTTTGCACTTCTTACTCTTGTATCTTGACCCCCTTACTTGTGAACGCTATTGTAGTACCACTATTACATTTGAGAACTGCACCTGCTGGACAGTGGAGATGCGAATCGTATAGTAGAAGGAATGACAGAGCTGCATGTATGGTTTGCGGGAATTATGGTCACACAGAGTCCGGCACACTGTTTGAGATGTATTATGACAAGAAACTGGATTTGGGATATTTGAGGATATTCGGTTGTAGGGTTTACACACATTTGGAAGAAAAGCATAGAAAGAAATAGGATAGTAGGACAATCGTAGGAGTGTTTTTCGGATATTACAGTACAGCAGGGTTATATCTGATATATGATGTCAATAAGCGGGTTTTGATGAAAAAGAGGGATGTGACATGCTATGAGAATATCTTGGGACATCCAACGATAGATCAATGGGGAATATCACCTGGGTATAATATTTTGGGAGCAAGTGTTGAATTGGTTGATGACGTATCTGATTTGGTAGAGAGTGGTGACGAAGAGGGTGAGATTTAGAGGATAGAAGAGTTAAGACCTAATGAAGATGCTTTGTTGAATATAACGCTAACAGAATTAAAAATAAGCAAGAAGTATGAAGAGGAAGTGAGCGAGAAGTATAAAGAGGGAACAGACGGTATTGAAATGGCAGTAGTAGTAATGATATCAGAACAAGTGATGGGCTATGCAAGAGAAGCTTTAGAGGAATGGAAAAAGAGGAAGAGTGAAGGTTACAAGCTTTTTGTGTTGGACTAAGAGGTGAAGAAAAAATGCGATTAGGAGGATAATGAGCTATATGAGAGGCTAGGCAAGATAGAGGAGGAACATTCAAGTGAGGGATTGGAAAAAAGATATAGTGAAGCTTACGAGAAACTAAAGAAGGAATACATGATAGAGGATATTGAATTAGATCCGAAAAATGTGGTAGAAGAATCGACGCCCAAAAGCTGGAAGCAGGCTATGAAGTCTAATAACAGGGCGTTTTGGTTAAAGGCATGTCATGACGAGATGTGTGCGATAGCAAAGATGGGTGTATTTATTATTACAAGAGATGTCCCTGTCGGAAAAAGACCCCTCCCAGCCAAATAGGTCTTCTTAACAAAGAAGAACGTACAAACAGGAAAAATCCTCAAGTTCAAGGCAAGATAGGTAGCAAGGGGAGACCTACAGAAGAAGGGTGTAGACTATAAGGAGACCTTTACTCTAGTCGCCAGCTTAATGACACTGAGGATACTGCTACAATTAATAGCCAATGAGGACCTCGAACTTGATCAAATGGATGTCGTGTCTATATTTTTGAATGGATCAATCAATATATTGGTTTTTCTCATGCAACTAGAGTGTTTCGACCTGAGGGGTGGTGTATGTTATTTGTTGAAGAGTATATATGGGATGTACCAGGCAGCCAAAGTATGGTATGAGGTATTAAATGGTGTCTTAGAAGCAATTGGCTATAGAAGATTGATGGCAAATCAAGCTGTGTGGATTAGATGGACAAGAGACAAACTGCAGGTGATGGTGGCACATATGGACGATCTGCTCATGGGGGGAATCAGATTGATGGTAAACGATACAAAGACTCAATTGGCAAAAAGCTTCAAAATCAAAGACTATAATGGGGGTCCTATGCGATGGCTGTGTATATAATGAAATAATTCATTCAATTAAATTATCGAGATAAAATAGAATATATAGATATATGGGATATACAAGAATAACTTTAGCTGTATCTTCTACCATCTTGCTATGATGTCTGTAAGGTTAGCTATTGACCTTCTCGTGCCTCTATATATATGCTGCCATATATATATGCACTTGTCAATACTGTCCCCTCCTATAGATAGCTTTCTGCAGGTGTGGGGTGAGCTGCTCTCTGGCTAACTCTCTTGCAATACTTCGGCTGCTGCCTCCGCTTGCACCCACTCACCCTGGCCACTCATATCCTAGCTATCTCCTCTCATGGGAGATAACGGAACTGCCTCCAATCCGAGGTGACTTTCTCACCACTCTATTATTATCTATTCAGCCGACGGCGTCCCATCCTGGCTGAAGATAGATAACTCGGATTGTGCCTACCTCCATCAGCATAGTTGCTTATCAGTGCTTACGGCGCGACCGTACTAGCCTGTAATTACCTATGCCGAGGGGTGTCCATACTAGGTCCTATGTCGCAGGGCCCTATGATAATAATAATTATCTGACACCCGTAACACTACTCCCCATCTAGGGTTCTTGTCCTCGAGAACTCTTTATATACATATATATTAGAACAATCACCTTGTGTTCCACTTATCTCTTAATCCCATCCTGGTATGCCCTATCGCTGGCTTCTTCCAATGTAGGATTCGTATATATGGTTTTGTCAAATCTCCATATCTGAAGCTCTTGTCCTTTGACACTTTCTCCGCTGCAGCTCTATTCGCTAGAGCTCTATTCACTGGAACTCTATTCGCTGGAGCTCTATTTGCTGGAGCTCTATTCGCTGGAGCTTTATTCGTTGGAGCTTTATTCGCTGGAGCTCTATTTGTTGGAGCTCTATTTGCTAGAGCTCTATCCGCTGGAGCTCTATTCGCTGGAGCTCTATTCGCTGGAACTCTATTCGCTGGAGCTCTATCCACTGGGTCTCTGTCCACGAGAGCTTTGTTCGCTTGATCTTTGTCTGTTGAACCTTTGTCTGTTAGATCTCTGTCCATTGGACCTCTTGTGCATTGGACCTCTATTTAGACCTTTATCCACTAGATCTTTGTCCGCTGGATCTCTTGTCCGTTGGACCTCTGTTTGACCTCTATTCACTAGATCTTTGTCCGCTGGATCTGGGGGGACAGGATGATCCGTAGATCTGGGAAGTTCCAATATGGGGTATCCCCGCATGCCATTGCCATTAAAAAGCTTTGTGTGGCAAAACCCTATGGGAAAAAGCTTGCGACAGTGGGAAAAGGTACAATGCATGTCATCTAACTATCCAACCTAGCTTGCCTGTGCAAGAGGGTGGCCATCGAGCTTGCGGAGCTCGTTTTGGGGGTTCCGAAGCTGGTGCAGCTCATATCGGGGGTTAGAGCTCTCAAAGCCCATGTCATCGAAGCTTACGGGGCTCATATCATATCGGTGAGCTCTCGAAGCTCATGTCTGTTAGTAAGCTTTCGAAGCACATGTCTATCGGTAGAGCTGTCAAAGCTCAAATCTATCGATCATGGCAGAGCTCTCAGAGCTCATATCGGTTGGTGAGCTTTCGAAGCTCGTGTCTATCGGTGAGCTCTGGGAGCTCGTATCTGTCGGTAAGCTTTCGAAGCTCATGCTGTTGGAGCTGTCAAAGCTCAAATCTATCGGTGAGCTTTCGATGCTCAAATCTATCGGTTAGCTCTGGTGGCTCAAGGGCTGTTTGAACTTTGCTAGCTCGCACTCAACAATCCAGATTAGCAACATGCACAACCAACGTAGCAGGGGAAATTAATTATTCCCTATGTCGCTGATGTTGGATAAATATCCAGCAACATTTCATATGGCATATCATCGATGCTGGAAGCATTGGAGGTTGTCTGACATGTCGGTTAGGTGGTTTTGGAGCATTGTAATATTATGGGTTCTAGCTATGTCAGCACATTAGCCTTGTACACAGTGCCGTAACTTCTTGCATTCTGCACTTCTGTAGTTTTGGCTATTCCTAATGTCCGCCCTTAGGCCTCTTAGACATAGGCTCTTTAACTAACTCTCTCCAGAATGCACTTCTGTAGTTTTGGCTATTCCTAATATCCGCCCTTAGGCCTCTTGGAAATAGGCTCCTTAACTACCTCTCTCAGTAGGGTGGTTTCTAGCTCAGCAGTGCTAGTACTCCCCTCTCCCAAAGGGCGTCTCAACCGATTATTTTACTAAAAAAATCAGTCTCATCAAACCAAACTCTGCATACATTTTTGGGGATATTCCTATATCCCGCAATGAATTTGCGCAATTTCAGTAGGTAGTGTGCCCTCATGGCATTGCCATCAACCCTTTGCATTGCCAAACATATAGGTATTCCCGCATCTCATTCAACTGCCGAACCCAGCTTGTCTGTACAAGAGGTGGTCTTTGAGCTGGTGTAGCTTGTATTAGGGTTTTCAGAGCTCTCAGAGCTCATATCTGTCAGTTGTAGAGCTCTTGAAGCTCATATCTATTGGCAGAGCTCTCAGAGCTCGTATATTGGGGATGGTAGAGCTCTCGGAGCGTATATTCGTCGGAGCTGTCGGAGCTCATATCATATTGTAGAGCTCTCGAAGCTTGCATTATTCCATAGAGCTCTCCGAGCTCATGTCGTTTCAGAGCTTTCAAAGCTCATATCCTATCAGAGCTTTCGAAGCTCATACCGTATCGTAGAGCTCTTGGAGCTCATGCTGTTTCGGCGCTCTTGGAGCTCATGTCATTTCAGAGCTTTCGAAGCTCATATCATTTCCGAGCTCTTCAAAGCTCATATCCTATCAGAGCTCTCAGAGCTCATGTCATTTCAGAGCTTTCGAAGCTCATATCATATCATAGCGCTCTTGGAGCTCATGCTGTTTCAGAGCTTTCAAAGCTTATATCGTTTCCGAGCTTTCAAAGCTCATGTCATCTATCAGAGCTCTCGGAGCTCATGGCTGTCGGACCTTTCAAAGCTCATATCATCTTAGAGCTCTCGGAGCTCATATCATATTGGAGCTTTTGAAGCTCATATCATCTCAGAGCCCTTGGAGCTCATATCATATTGGAGCTTTGGAAGCTTATGTCGTTTCGTAGAGCTCTCGGAGCTCGTATTGTTTCGAGAGGGATCTCGAGCTATCTGTCCTGTAGGGAGATATGGTGCATAATGAGAATATCGTTCGCTTTGCATTAATTAATTAGTACAATCTTGCCATGCTCAAATGGCATGAGATTCAATAGCATAATAGTGGAAATTAACCAAACAAATATGAAATTATCAAACCTGTCAATATATATCGACTAAAACCCAATTCTATAGACCCATCTAATTTCTCATGTAATATCTGAGCTCTTTTCTATCAGAGCTTTCAGCTCGTCACTTTGTATTTGCCGTTGAGCTTCTACAACTCTTGGCCTGTAGATAAGCTCTCATAGCTTGTTCTCTGTTGATGAGCTCTCAGCTCATCACTCTGTATTTGCTGTTGAGCTTCTACAGCTTTTGGCCTATAGATAAGCTCTCATAGCTTATCCCCTGTTGATGAGCTCTCAGCTCATCATTCTGTACTATTTTCCAGTGAGCTCTTTTAGCTCCTGGTCTCAGTGTGGACTCTGGCAGCCTCTTTCCGAAACTCTTTCCCAAACTCTCTTTTATATGTATTCTATGCATTCTGTTCAGCAACCAGTTCACTGGCTATGTGCTCACTGTGCAATTGCCCTAACAGGCTTATTCCTGTTTTCCGGCAATTGCAATTCCGCAATCGAGAGGGTAGTATGCTTAGGAGTATGTCCTAGGACTACAGCATACTTTCTCCTTTAGCTTTGGGACAGTCGCTTGTTGCTGTAGCTCTTCTAGTGATAAAGTCTCTGATGCTTCTCTAGACTGTTATCTGTTTTTCAGCCAAATACAAGTCTTCCGGATGCTGGTATTTTGCTGTACAAGCTTTTCCAGATATGCTTGTAATGCATGCATACAATGCATGGTGATTTTGCATGATTGGGAATTAGTGATTATTTGGAGTGGTGATTGGGAGTGGTGATTGGAAGTGGTGATTGGGAGTGGTGATTGGGGGTGGTGATTAGGAGGAATTAGGTGATATATATATCTCGTGGGATGACGGAACTCAGGCTGTGGATATCATATCCAGCATTCTTGGCATAGCGAATATGTGGCATTCTTGGCATGGTGAATATTCGGTGTATTCGGCATTCTTAGCATGGTGAATATTCCTATATATCGGAGGCTTTTTCACCATCCAATCACTCTCATCCCACCTATCAGTCACCATCCAATCACTCTTATCTCAGCTCTCAATTCTATCCTCCGAGCTCTCCCAAGCTCCTTGCCACTCATCAAGCTTTTCATGGCTCTCTGTACCTCTCATCACCATTCTGCGAGCTTTTTATTCACCCTGTTTTAGAGCTTTCGAAGCTCATATTCTATTGGAGCTCACGGAGCTCATATCATATCGGAGCTCTCAGAGCTCATATCACATTGAAGCTTTTGAAGCTCATATCCTATTAGAGCTTTCAAAGCTCGCATCTATCGGTGAGCTCATAGAGCTTACATGCTATTGGAGAGCTCATAGAGCTCACATTCTTTTCGTAAAGCTCTCGGAGCTCACATTTATTGGAGAGCTCTCGGAGCTCACATTCTATCGATGAGCTCGTGGAGCTCACATTCTGTCGATGAGCTCGTGGAGCTCACATTCCCTCGACGAGCTGGCAAAGCTCACATTTTGTCAGAGAGCTCATGGAGCTCATATGCTATCGACGAGCTCACAGAGCTCACATTCTTTTACTGTAGAGCTTACGGAGCTCTTGGTCTATCAGGATTATCGAGTCTATCGGTCTATCCGCAATCGAAATCCCTTTTGCTGAGTTTTTACTATTTCTGGGTCTTGATATACTGACTGGGAGGCTTGTAGTATAGGTAATTATCCTACTACCAATCTTCATGCTGAAGAACTTCTCAATGCCTCAATGAACATAGCCTAAATCGCCTGGATCGAATGCAGCGTAGTCCTATAGCTATTTCGCAAACGTCTGGCTACGACTTAGATCAATCTCTCAGTGATACTCTTTATATCACTACCCCAAATCTGTGTGCTTACATTGCTAGGCCTCTGTTCTGACCTCTCGGTTCTGGCAGTGTCTGGAACTGTATATCTAAGCTCCTCCAGGGATCGTGGGAATATTCCCTTCCAGGCAAAAGCTGTGGGCTCAACCGTTGCTGGTAAATGGCCGCTTGTGTGCTTGCTAAGTACTGAGTTGCTGGGAAATTGAATTTTCCATACGACTTGCGATATTTGCACATTAGCGAATTCTCAATTAAGATCATGGATACTTAATTGCAGCTCTGGCTAGACTCTTCTAGCATCATTAGCTGTTATTCAACCTCTGGCTGTCCTGTGAGCTGACAATTTCGTATCCGACGGCACTGAGATTCAGACAACAAGCCTGTGTGTTGTCAACACTGCCGACATGGTGAATAACTGTGTGAAGAACTGAACGTAGCGATTGGTAGAGGTACTAAAGTTATAGTATAATGGGGGTCCTATGCGACGGCCGTGTATATGATAAAATAATTCATTCAATTAAATTATTGAGATAAAATAGAATATATAGATATACGGAATATATGAGAATAACTTTAGCTGTATTTTCTATCATCCTGCTATGATGTCCATGAGGTTGGCTATTGACCTTCTCGCGTCTCTATATATACGCTGCCATATATATATGCACTTGTCAATACTGCCCTCTCCTACGGATGGCTTTCTGTAGGTGTGGGGTGAGCTGCTCTCTGCCTAACTCTCTTGCAATACTTCGGCTGCTGCCTCTGCTTGCACCCACTCACCCTGGCTACTCATATGCTAGCTATCTCCCCTCACCGGAGATAACGGAACTGCCTTCAATCCGAGGTGACTTTCTCACCACTCTATTATTATCTATTCAGCCGATGGCGTCCCATCCTGGCTGAAGATAGATAACTCGGATTGTGCCTGCCTTCATCAGCATAGTTGATTATCAGTGCTTACCACGTGACCGTACTAGCCTGTAATTACCTATGCTGAGGGGTTTCCATACTAGGTCCCATGTCGTGGGGCCCTATGATAATAATAATTATCTGACAGCCATGACAAAGACCTAGGAGAAGCGAAGGTATTTATTGGTCTAAAAATAACCAGAGATAGGGTTACTAGGACTATATTATTGGATCAGGCTCACTATGCCCACAGTATCTTGGAATTGTATCAACTCATCGACTGCAATGCCATTTCTATTCCAATGCAACCTGGCGTACAACTAAGGAAGGGAAAAGCCGATTAGATCCTCTACATGAAAGAGGCTAAATTGTACCAGGCAATGGTAGGTGCATTGGGCTATTTGATGAACTATACTAGACCAGACCTAGCTTTTGCCATTGGAAAAGTGGTGCAGTTCGCGACATATCCTACGATGACACACATAGCAGCTGTCAAACAAATATTCAGATACGTCAAAGTCTCTATTAATACCAAACATATGTTGACAGGAACTATTAATACCAAACATATATTGACAGGAACTATTAATACCAAACATATGTTGACAGGAACTAACAAGAACCTAGTTGTCTATTTTGATGCCTCCTGGGCAGATGATGTAAATGACAGTCGATCTACATATGGTTACACTATCCTGTACGAGAATTCTGCTGTACTGTGGAAATCTCGTAAACACAAAGGAGTAAGCCTATCGATGACCGATGCTGAATATTTGGTGGCAATAGAGACTACAGGAGACCTAGTATGCTGGATGAAGAATATTTTTGATGGAGCAAGACTACCATTCGAGACACCTATAGAGATAAGAGGTGATAATTTCAATGTGAATGGTATTGCAAGTGGAACAATTGCTGTGAATCGCACACGTTATATCGAAATAAGGTAGCATTATATTTCTGAGAAAGTCAGAGATGGTATGATTGTGATGAAATAGGTGCCAACAACTGAACAGACTGCAGATATCTTCACCAAGCCGTTGTCTTGAGATATATTTGTGAAGCATGTGAAGAACTTGGGTCTATGTTTTCAAGACCATGAGTGCTTCATGTGTTTTACTACTTTCCACAGTGGAAATAGTCTACACAAATATATAAAAGCTGCACATATACAAGTGGAAGGTATTAAACTCTCTTGATTGACATGATTTATGATATGACCTCTACTCTATCTGAGAATAAGATGACACGTTTTTCTCCATTATATGGATGACTTCTATGACATATTGATAGCAATGGTGTTTTTCTCCAGTATATGGATGACATGTCTTTGCTCCATTACATAGATGACTTGGTTAGAATGACATTGGTTTTATGGATAGATGCTTATAGAGTCGATAGAAATGAGGTCAAAGCATGCAAAGACTACAGACGAAACATATGAGTACAATTGGGAAGTGGAAAACAGGGGAGGTGCGTCTGAGTAAATGGATACAGTGGAAATGGAAATCAGGGGAGGTGTGTTTGGGAAATGTGATAATGGGAATGCATTAGATAGGGAAGGCTGGGTACGTTGATTGTGATCATGGCGTGGATATAGGTTGTGTGTCGAGGGGAGGTGAAGGAATGTAGTTCCTTGGGGGTACAATGCTAGCCTAGTTTGCCTAGTTTGGGTACAAGAGGTTTTGGGGAAAGGATGTGTACACTTGATCAGTCCTTAACGGAGGATGAACTATTATCATCATCAATTAAGATAGAGAATCATTACTATTACTAAGCCTATCTATTGATCACTGAGCTCTTCTATAAATCTGCTAAAGTAAGATTTACCTTTAGAAAATGAATTCACAGAGTTTGAGGATCTTGTCTGATACCATTGCCTCCACGGACTGGGTCTGGAATTTGTAGTACTGTGACTAGTTTTTCTAGATAACCATTAGTCTTGTGCCAAGCCCCTCACACTGGTACGGGTTGATTGGTAGTCCAGTACATACCTAGCTACTGTATATACAGTTAAACCCTGCTATATATACCGAACTACATAAATCCCAAGGGTCCCGTCCGGTTTAGACTAGCGTCCGGTATAACCAATTTGCGGGCGGGATAACAAGAGCACCTCATAACACCAGAACGCAAGTATACCAAAGGACAGAAGTAAAGTTACCGATAAGTCAGTCTCACACCCGATAAGTAAGATCTATAATGCTCTCAAAGTAGGAGGACGTTACTAATAATACAACTATAGGATGGTTTAGCGAGCATTCTCTCTGAGAGAAAAATATGAGATCTGTCTGGAGCAGTAGAAGTAGATTAATGCAAGGGAAAAGATGTCCAACTCAACTCTCTATTCAAGACTTGGTTAGGCGGCGTCTGGAGCGAGACTGACGTGGTTGATACTATTGGTCAGGTGCAAGAAGGACTTAAATATTATCAACAGATCAGGCATCACTTTAAGGACTTCTGGGCTCCAACTCCCTCTACCTTGCATGCCCCGTCCGATTCTGCTAATTAATTTTCTATGTATATAATATTTTTATTCTTGAGATTCCTCGTCCGGTCCGGTTAAAGACGTTCCGGTATAGCAAGGTTTAACTGTATAGGAAGGTTTTACACTCTCCCAGTGCGGACCCCTGATACCAGCCAGCGCCACGCCCTCTGGAGGGATTTCGGAAGGGCTCTATTACCTATTCTATGTATTTTTTCCAGGGAAGGATGGCCGGGCGTGGCGGCGGAGTGCGATCATATTTTCTTGGGGGCGGTGGGGGCGTGGCCGTGGGAGCCGAAAGCGTGGTTTAGGTTCGGGAGCAGCAGTGTGTTGAAGCCGAATACTAAATTGATACACCTGTTTCCACCCGAAGAAGGATACCTAGTTTATCCGCAGCACCCACCCCGGGGGATGAGAGAAGGAGAACAGCAGCTTCGAGAAGTTGCGACTCACCTCAAGGCTATGTGTACCCAGCCTCAAACTGAGCATTGTCAGCTACCATATCCAAATTAATGTTGTTTGAACTTTCTAATCTTAAAAGGAATCAATGACTATCTCACTTGATCATGACAAATGGGGGGAGTCCTTGGATAATGGGTGATTTGTACTTTAGTTTAGGTAGTGCGTCTTGCTCTCATCCCTATTTTATTTATTTTCTTGTGTGAAAAAAACAGAGTGTACTTTTTGGGGAATTACTTTTGAGGGCTGGTTATTTAGGTAGGTACTCCTCAAGTTGGTGACCACTCTAATGTGCTGTTCCAGGTTAGAAAAGAGGTTAGTCTGGTTGGGGAACATTGTCCTGATTAGGTTAGACGCATGCTCCAGGCTGGAATGGGTATACTGTACATAATAAATGCTTTTTTAGACAGGGGACACCTCCCGTGTATACTTGATCCGTTATTGCAAGCCTGTGACTACACAGAAAAAGAAGTACAACTCAGTAATGCAATATGGAGCCAGTATATAGTGATAATAAGTCGGCATAAGAGATAGACAGAAGGAGTGGATGTGGCAGGGATGACAACAATAGAAATGGAATGATAAGTTATCGAAATTAACATGTTAGAGTAATTTGAAGGTATAATAGAAGATACTCTGTCATGGTAAGTTTGATGAGCGACTTCGGTGATGAAGGAGATTTGGTTACCAGGTGGTATAGACATGAGGCCAAAAATAATGAAAGCGATGGTGTGCCGAATAAAACCCACATGGTAGAATCGGTGATGAAAGTCCATGTACTTGTTAATGTCTTGAATGAATGGGGGAAGTTGAAACATGAATGGAAGTAGAAATATGAACAGGTATTTTACCCGAAAACTGGTGGTGAAGGAGTAATAGAAGAAAAATATATTGAAGTGGAGACGAAAGGGAGGTAGGGATACATGCAGAATGTTACAAAGAAATAAAGTAAGTAGGTACAGGCCTTACAACCAGTGCCTCGGCAGACCCGGCCGCAGTCCCCTGGATGGCACAGGACGAGGTATTGAAAATGCAGCATAGGGGACTGGGGAATGAGATTACGACGGGGGGTGAATTGGGGTGGCAGCTTTATTGTGGTGAGTAAAATTTTGGGAATGTTGGAG